>Ga0082335_1001186_pt1 | contig 58144 bp, 62 predicted proteins | sample Subgrocontami58m_FD_72375 | JGI IMG/M metagenome (GOLD analysis project Ga0082335, IMG submission 72375) | Subsurface groundwater microbial communities from S. Glens Falls, New York, USA - GMW37 contaminated, 5.8 m (SPADES assembly) (version 2) ... | reverse complement strand
GTATCACCGCGTTTTACCCTGTAACTTTCCTGGGCAAGTATTTCACGGCCAAAGCCGATGATTAAGAACAGGACGATCAGTCCCATCCAGGGGAAAATCCGCCGTTTCATCATGAAGTACCTCCTCTTTTTAATCGGGGGATGCCCCATTACTGCACGGTGCACAGATTTTGACTCAGGGATGACAAACTGTACACAGAAAAAATGAAATGTGCAGTTTTCTTACAGTAAATATCTCCGAAAGTCAAAATTTTTTTTGTCCCGCAGAAATCCCCCTGGATTTTACGAGGCAGAGGAGGTTAAAACTTTTAAAAAATAAAAAGATAGGGTAAGGATAACTGCAAGGAGAGATTAATGATAAACAGAGAGTTCGATGGCTAAAAAATATTTCCGCAGCCTGCTTCTTATGACGCTGGCTTTGTCATGCCTGTTCGTTGGCTACTATTCCTTCTTCCCTGATGTCAGCCGTCTGAAAAAATGGCGTCCGCCCCGCACTTCTTTCATGGAGTACCGGTTGCAACAATGGGAGCAAAAAGGCATTAAGAAAAAGATAATGCAGCGTTGGGTAAGTTTGCCACGGATCTCTCCCTATGTGGTAAAAGCGGTTATCATTGCTGAAGATGACAAGTTCTGGTTTCACGAGGGATTTGATTTTGAAGCGTTGCAGAAAGCGTTCCTCACGGATTTAAAAAAGAGAAAATTTCGGGTTGGCGGCAGTACGATCAGTCAACAGTTGGTAAAGAACCTCTATCTTTCGCCGGCGAAGAATCCCCTGCGCAAGATAAAGGAAGCCATCATCACCCGCCGGATCGAGAAGACGCTTTCCAAAAAAAGGATTATCGAGCTTTACCTGAACGTGGCGGAATGGGGGGATGGTCTGTTCGGCATCGAAGCGGCGGCCCGACATTATTACGGCAAGGCGGCTGCAGATCTGACGGCAGCCGAGGCGGCGCGGCTGGCGGCGGTGCTTCCCAATCCGCTCAAATATCAACCTACGGGGACCTCCAGATATGTTGAAAAAAGAGGAGAGGTTATCTATAGAATCATGGTGAAACGCGGTATCGTCATTCCGGATTATGAGGCGGTCATGCAGGAACCGAACGAAACGGCTGCGGACGAGGTGACGCCGCCCATAGTGCCGGCAGAGCGGGAACAGGAGGTCATTCCGGACGAAGGGGCGCCGGCGAGGACCGAGCCGGAGACAGGAAAATAAAAATCCGCGCAGGGGGTACGATTCCGTCAAAACAGAGGGAATCGTAAATAAAGAAAGGACGCGACAGATGGTAATAACAGACCTGACGAGCCTGCCTCCGGCCATGCGTCAGTACATGGAGATAAAGGCTGGTTATGGGGATTGCATCCTCCTTTTCCGCATGGGGGATTTCTATGAGATGTTCTTTGAAGATGCAGTAACCGCTGCCCAGGCGCTGGAGATCACTCTGACCTCGCGGGGCAAAGGGCGGGAGGGTAGCATCCCCATGTGCGGCTTCCCCTATCATGCGGCCTCACCTTATATCGCCAAGCTGATCGAAAAAGGTTTCAAGGTGGCCATCTGCGAACAGGTAGAAGACCCGAAACTGGCGAAAGGAGTGGTAAAAAGGGAGGTGACGCGCGTGGTCACCCCCGGCCTTGTCCTGGATGCGGAGAACCTGCCGGCCGGTGAGAACAACTTTCTGGCTGCCCTTGCCTTGTTACCGGAGATGTGGGGTATGGCTTTTCTGGACATTTCCACCGGCGAATTCCGTGTCGCCCAACTTAAGGACCGGGAAGATCTCTTGGCCCAGACAGCCGGCCTCGACTTTCGGGAAATCCTCCTGGCCGAGACCCAGCGGGAGCCATGGTTGCCGGAAGCACTCGCCCAGACCGGCAACAGGTGTCAAATAAACTATGTCCCGGAATCATATTTTGCTCAAGAGGCGGCCTTCTCGTTGCTTCGGGAATATTTTCCTGTACCGCAACTCCGGAGCATGGCCCTGGAGAAGCATCCGGCTGCTGCCGCCGCGGCCGGCGCCATTTTACATTACGTGAAGGAAACGCAAAAAACCCATCCCCCCCATATAAACAGGATCCAATGGTACGAAACGGAGGGTTACCTTGTCCTTGATGATATCGCCAAGCGTAACCTGGAACTCTTTGCCACCATCGCCGACAACCGCAAGGAAGGTTCCCTCTTTCACATCTTAAATGAAACGGTGACGGCCATGGGGGCACGCCGCTTGCGGTGGTGGCTCAACTACCCCCTGCGACGCCCGGAAAAAATCAGGGAAAGGCTGGGGGCGGTTGGAGAAATAAAGGAGAGCCACCTTTTGCGTGACGATCTGCGTAAAACATTGGCCCGCATCTATGACCTCGAAAGGCTTGCCGGGCGGATTGCCATGGGGGTTGCCAATGGCCGCGACCTGATTGCCCTGAAAAATTCACTCCTTGCCCTTCCGGACCTCCGGGTGCTCCTGCAAAAATTCTCCACCGCCCTGCTCTGCACTTTAACCTCAGGTATCGACGAGATGGCTGATATCGCCGCCCTCATCGAGAGCGCCGTTGTTGAAAATCCCCCCTTTACGTTGCGGGAAGGGGGGATCATCAAGGAGGGCTATGATCAGGAATTGGATAAGCTGATTATCGTGATGCGGGACGGCAAGCAGTGGATCGCCATGTTGGAGGAAAAGGAGCGGCAAAAAACGGGGATCAGTACCCTCAAGGTGGGCTTCAACAGTATCTTCGGTTATTATCTGGAAGTTACGAAGGCTAATGCGGACAAAATTCCTGATAATTATATCCGGAAACAAACCCTGGTCAATGCCGAAAGATACATCAATCAGGAACTGAAAGAATATGAAGATGTTGTTTTGCATGCCGAAGATCGCAGGAAAGAAAAGGAGTACGACCTCTTCCTCGGCATCAGAAATAGAATTGCCGGCGAGATAAAAAGAATCCAGGACACGGCCTCCCTCGTTGCCGATCTCGACGCCCTGGCTTCCCTGGCGGACATTGCCGAACGCTACAAATACACTTGTCCGCACGTCGACGAGTCCAGTGAAATCATCATTACCGACGGCCGGCATCCCGTCGTGGAAAGGATAACCCTGTCCCAGGGCTTCGTACCCAATGATCTCTGTCTGGACGCAGAGCAGAACCGGCTCCTGGTCATCACCGGTCCCAATATGGCAGGGAAATCCACTTACATCAGGCAGGTGGCGCTGATTGTCCTCATGACGCAGATGGGCAGCTTTGTCCCGGCCGCCCGGGCCGAGATAGGCGTCGCCGACCGGATCTTTACGCGGATTGGCGCGGCGGACAGCCTCGTTAAAGGGCAGAGTACCTTCATGGTGGAGATGACCGAAGTCGCCAACATCCTGCAACATGCTACGGCCCGCAGCCTGATCATCCTGGACGAAGTGGGAAGGGGAACCAGCACCTTCGACGGTCTCAGCATCGCCTGGGCCGTTGCGGAACATATTCATGACAGTAAGCAGTTGGGAACGCGCACGCTTTTTGCCACCCATTACCACGAGATGACGGACCTGGCCCGGACCAAGAAGGGAGCAAAAAACTACAACATCGCGGTCAAGGAGATTGGAGAGCGGATTATCTTTCTAAGGAAGATCGTGGAAGGCGCGGCCAACCGCAGCTACGGCATACAGGTGGCGCAATTGGCCGGTGTTCCGGAAGAGGTAATTGTACGCGCTAAGGAAATTCTGCAGAATTTGGAGAAGGGCGAGCTTGACGAACTGGGGATGCCGAAGATCGCCCGGGGCAAAAAAGGGCCGGCCAAGTATCGGGCCCAGTTGAGCCTCTTCGTCGACGACGAAAAAGCCCTCGTTGCCGCCCTGCGGGCTCTAAATATCATGAACATGACCCCACTGGAAGCGCTCCAATGGATAAACCAGTGGAAACAGAGGATTGAAGTATGAATAGGACAGGAGGACCACGCTTTTGCGAGTCTGCCGCCGGGATTAATTTCCTTGACCCCGGTAATAATCATCAGTAAGGTGGTTTCACTAGCAAATGGAAGAAATTAGAATTGAGGAGATAGTACGCTCCCGGCGCCGGACCGTGGCCTTGTTAATTACGCCCGATGCCACACTGATTGTAAGGGCACCTTTACGGGCTCCACTGGGATACATCCAGAGTCTCGTCCGCCAAAAAAACGATTGGATCAGGCGGAAGCTTCGCGAAGCCTCTTGCCGGCCCAAACCGCGAATGAAAGAATTTACCGAAGGTGAAGAATTTCTTTATTTGGGCAAGATTTACAAACTATGCCTAAGGGAAGGCGCGGGGCCGGAAATCGAACTGGCGGATCGTCTTTATCTGTCGGTCAGTGCCCTGCCCAGGGCCGCAGCAGTGATAAGCATTTGGTATAAGTCCGAAGCCTTGAAGCTCATTAAAAACCGCTGCGAACTCTACGAAAAAGTTACCGGCTGTGTACCGGCTGCCGTGAAAATCAGCGAGGCCAGACAGCGCTGGGGATCCTGCAGCGCGGGAAAAACACTCCACTTCAGTTGGCGGTTGATCATGGCCCCGCTAGAAATAATCGACTATTTGATCGTGCATGAATTGGCCCATATTGGCCAGCTCAATCACTCAAAGCAGTATTGGCATAAAGTCGCGTCTGTCTTGCCCGATTACAAAAACCGGGAGAAATGGCTCAGAGAAAACGGCGGATTGTTGACGATCTAGTTCCATCCGGCCCGGCCAAAGCGGACGCAACAAGTGTCTTCTCACCTTGGAGAATGCATGTGATTGTCAGGGTCACCAGCGGCACGATCATCGGCATCGAGGCTTACCCTGTGGAAGTGGAAGTGGACCTCTCTTCCGGACTTCCCCTTTTCTCAACTGTTGGTCTCCCCGATGTGGCCGTCCGGGAGAGCAAGGACCGTATCCGGGCCGCCATAAAGAATTCCGGCTACCATTTCCCCCGCCACCACGTTACCGTCAATTTGGCCCCCGCCGATATCAGGAAAGAAGGCACTGCTTTTGACTTGCCCATTGCTGTCGCCATCCTGGCAGCAGAAGGCAATCTCGACTTTCCGTCCCTCCACGATTATGTTTTCATGGGAGAGCTTTCCCTGGACGGCGGCATTAAAAGCGTCCATGGGGTGCTGCCGGTGGCCCTGCAGGCGGAAAAGATGGGCAAGAGAGGAATCATCGTGGCGGCAACCAACGCCCGGGAGGCGGCCTTTGCAGAAAGCATCGAAGTAATCCCTGTGGCGCGACTTTCCGAGGTGGTGGAATTCCTGGCCGGCCGGCTGACGATTGCGCCGCTTAGGATTGACTTGCAGGAGGTCTTCCGCAACACCCGCCACCATCTTCTTGATTTCAGCGATATCCGGGGCCAGGAACAGGCGAAGCGGGCCCTGGAAGTGGCGGCGGCCGGCGCCCATAACACCCTTATGATCGGGCCCCCCGGTTCCGGCAAGACTATGCTGGCGCAAAGGCTCGTCACCATCCTGCCTGAGCTGTCCCTCGAGGAAGCCATCGAATGTACCAAGATCTTCTCCGTGGCCTCGCTTTTGAACAAAAGCGAGGCGGTGCTCATGAACCGGCCCTTCCGGGCGCCCCATCACACGATCTCCGATGCCGGTCTGGTCGGCGGCGGCCAGACCCCCAAGCCGGGCGAGATCAGCCTCGCCCACCATGGGGTGCTTTTTCTGGATGAATTGCCGGAATTCAGAAAAAACGTCCTGGAGGCCTTGCGTCAGCCCCTCGAAGACGGCACGGTCACCATCACCAGGTCCTCCATGACCGCCAGCTACCCGGCGAACTTCATGCTGGTGGCGGCAATGAATCCCTGACCGTGCGGTCGTAAGCTACAAAAGATTTAGGTAGCGCAAAGATTTGACAATCTAAGTGGTGTTTTCCCACCTCGACCTTATTGACCACTGTCCTCAGCAGTTCTTTCCTTTCGGGCAGGTCAAGCTCCTCAAATACCTCAGCCAGGTTATGAATGGATGACAAGGTGGTTTCAAGATCGAAGCCAGCCAAATCATTACTCAATATCTGCCGGTCGATATCTGCCAATTCCGTGGTTAGAAAGCTTCTTTCTGAATCCAGGGTGCTTTTTTCTCGAATGAAGTCTTTCTTTTCTATGAGTTCCTCTTCGTAAAGGCCCAGCAGACGCCTGAATTTTTTATCAATTCCGCTCAACGCTTGCTGCACATTCTTTTGTCTATCAAGCAAGGGCTTAATTTCTTCATCGAATTTAACCTTAAAATCCGTTGCCTTTTCCTGTAACTTTTCGGGGTTGGTCGCCAAGCTTCTTAATTCTTCAGTAATCAGGTTTTCCACCAGCCGGGCATCCACCGTGTTGCCGGAGCAGACCGCCGAGCCCTTGGAGATATGGCCGTTGCATCGGTAATATTTATAAACGCGCCCTTTTCTGCGGTGATCGTGATTTGTGTAGCCGTACATTCTGGTTCCGCAATATTGGCACTCCAGCAACCCCGATAAAAGGTATGTTGACGCCTTGGAGGCGGACGGGACTTGCCGTTGGTTGGCGATGATGCTCCGGACCTCAAAAAACTCTTCCTTGGAGATGATCGGGTCAAAGACGCCTTCAACGATGATGTGTTCCGCTTCCGGTCTGGGCCGCGACGTCTTGCCGTGGCTTTTCCGTTTGTTGTAGGTTAAGGCTCCGTAATAGAAATGATTTTGCAGAATCCGGCGAATGGAAGTCGAAGCCCAAGGCTCTCCGTCTCTGGTTTTCATGCCCCGCGAATTCAGCCGATGCACCACACCCCGGAAAGTCTTGTGCTTTTGGTAGAGTTGAAAAATGGTTCTCACAACCTCTGCCTCTGTCAAGTCAATGTGGAGAGCTTTGGGCTCCGGTATCATCTTCCGCGCATAGTCCAGGGCTTCCTGCTTGACGACTTGATCCTGTTCCAAGCCTTGCATGATTTTTTGTAACGATTCCCCACCCGCTTCCGGCAATCTCTCTCGGGCCTTGGCTTTAATCCATTCCCGGTAATAGCGCATCTGGCTTACAAACCCATAGGGCACAACCCCGCCGTTCCACTTTTTTCTGCGGGCGCGGTTTTTCATGTCTTCGGCCACGCGTTCCGCCGTCATTTCCCGCTCCAGCTGGGCCACTAGACCCAGAACATAGAAAGAGAAGCGGCCCATGGGGGTGGAGGTGTCCAGATTCTGGCCAACCGAGATAAAGGCAATCTCGTGTTCTTCAAAAAATTCTTTCAGAAACAGCAAATCCGTCAGGCTCCGGGTGATGCGGTCGAGCTTGGTCACCACTACAGCTTCAACCAACCCCCGCCTAATATCGGAGAGCATTTCCTGAAAGGCCGGTCGGTCCTTGTCTTTGGCCGAGATCCCCGCATCCTTGTAAATCTTGATTTCTTTACCTCTGACGCGGGCAAAACCAGACAGGATCTCTTCCTGATTTATGAGGGAATCACGCTCCACCTGCATTTCCGTGGACACCCGGATATAGCCGGCTAATTTCTTTTCCATAACTTCACCTTCACTATGTGGCAATGCTCTATTTTAAATCCGAATCGGATGGAGAATCAAGCTGATCTTTGAGCTGGTTATTTGGGGAGGGTTTTAACTTGACCGAAGTACTTTTTCTCTTATGCCATCGGCGCTGGGCTGCGACCACGATAAGACGAGCCAGGGTCTGCTCGCGACGCAGCACCTCATCGATATCAAGAATGATCGTTTCTATTCGTTTGACCGTTATCATGGTCATAAGGCTTAACCGTGCCTGGCTAGTGCAATAGCTAGTGCAATCATTGCACTATGCTCACCTAACGATATCATCAATATATTCAACAAAATACGCCTTATCGCTCACTTCCCGGCATCCCCCGACTAAATACAAAATCATCATCTTAATATTTCCCAAACCTTCCGCAAAAACCATGCTGCTCCCGCAACAATCAGCTTCCTCACCGATCCGACAATTAGCCTCACTCCGCTGCCTATAAACCCCGGTAACAGACTCAAAACAAACTGAACGCCCACGATAAGCAGGTAGATAACAATGATAAGCGGGAGAATGTGATAGAGCATTGGTGGTTTAAAAAGATTGAGTAACCCGGCCAGGAGCAAATAAAGCGATAGTCCGGCAATCAGCCAAAGACAGGCCTTGAGAATAATCTCGACCCAAGATCTCGGTCCGGCAGTTTCAGTCAGGTCGGCCGAGCCGCAAGTGCCGCAAAACTGAACATTTGCCGGATTTTCATGACCGTGATTGCAAATTCTGATCTGCCAGGTTCTGGCGCAATAGTGGCAGAATTGCGGCCGGCCCGGATTGATTCTTTGACAATGGGGGCAGTAGCGCATTTCAGCCCTCCAGCAAGGAAAAAAGTCCCTGACGACCGGCGCGCTGCCAGATACGATCCAATATGGAGTCACTGGCGATATTGTTTTGGGAGGTTAAATAGAAAAGATGGTCGGTTGTCTTTTCGATGGTTGTCTTGAGATGATCAAGCCGAGCTTCAGTCTTAGTGATGATGAGCACACGGAAGTAATGAAAACCGAAATCTTGCGATGAGCGGCCGGACCGAGCATATTCCAGATAAGCTTTGGCCTTGGCCTGGAGCCTTCCTTTAGTCATGGTCGAGCGATCCACTTCCACAAAGAAGCTGTAGCGCTTACCCTGATAGGTTAGGCAGAGACAAGCATCCGGCCTTAAAGTAGTCTGCTTCCGTTCACTACTCAAAAATTGGGCCACACAATCCCATTCCTTAAGCCAGCGGTCTATTGCCATTATTGGCTGATTGCTGATGGCCAGGATAAAAGCAATTCTCACTTCGTTAAGGAAGAGTTGGTGGCTTACGAAAAGGTACTTTCTCTCCTGAAGATGTTTACGCTCTTTGGCCAAATCTGATGGAGCCAGAGACAGCTGGGCGGACGCGAGGTTGATCCCTTGGGGGCCGAGAAAGTATAGCGCTTTTGGTTTGCCGGCGATGGTGGGTAAAGAAAATCTGGAAAGATAGCCGTGGTCAAAGAGCTTTTTGAGGCGGATATTGATTCTGGTCACACAGGGAAAATCCAGTAATACCTGAAGCTGCTCGCGGCTCAGAAAACGAAATTCTGCGACCAACATCATGATTGTTTCGTCTCTGGGCTGAATGGCTATGTGCTTTAGTTTACCAATCACTCCAGCCCTCCACTGCTTCGTCCGGCTGGGTGGTCCTGGCCCGCTTGGTTTTCGGCACGGACATAGTTGATGATTCTGCCGCAGTGGAAAACATCTTCTGCCGCTTTTGGATTTCCGCTTCTACCTCGGCTTTGGGCCGGCTGAAGTTGGTGAATGAGATATTCTTGATGAGCTCTATAACCTGATTATCTGGCTTAGCTTCCGGGACATGGATGGTGCTTAAGAGCCGGGGTCTTTCTCCTTTTAATTTTAGGTAGGCACGGCCGACTTTGAAATCGATCAGGTGTTTTTCAATCAGGGGCCGCGCTTTCTGATCCATTTCCTGGGCCACCAGCGCCGCGTCGTGATGGCCCAAGCGGAAAAAAACCTGAGTGCCCACGTTGCCCAAGATAGAAGCCAATAGCTTGCGGTCGATCTGATCAAGGTTCTGATGGGCCAGGGTCAAACCCAGACCATACTTCCTGGCTTCGGAAATAATCGTCTCAAAGTCTTCGCCGATGAAATTCTGGAATTCATCGACATAGGCATAAAACGGGTGTCGCTGCCCTTCCGGCACATCGGCCCTGGTTATGGCCGCCAGTTTCAATTTGACGATCAGTAAAGCACCCAAGAGGTGCGCATTCTCACGCAATTGCCCCTTGCTTAAATTGATGATCAGCCACTTGCCCTGGTCCATGATCTGTCGAAAATCAAAAGTGCTTCTGGCTTGCCCGAGCATAAGGCGCAAACCAGGGTCGCCAATGAAAATTGACAACCGGTTCAAAAGTGGTTCCCGGTAAACGGCCTGCATCTTGTCGGACAAAGTGTTGTAACGGGTGAACCAGTAATCCCGGACCCCTTCGTATTGCAACTTGTCTGTCAACCGTTCTCGAAAGGATGAGTCGGTCATAAGTCGGTCCGCTTCAAGTAAGGTCAGACCATTTTCCGACAAGGTGATAAAGGTGTTGCGCAGCAGCTCCTCCATTCGTGGTCCCCAGTAAGCGTCTTGCCAGATTTTTCTGAAGATCCCGATCATCTCGGACGCCTGAGAAAAGGAAGAGCCCTGTTTGGCTTCCAGAGGGTTAAAACCGACAGCGTTCTGCCGGTTGAAAGGCTCAATTAGGATTAATTTATTGGTCAGGCTTTCCAGGAAGGAAAAAGTATCTTGGCTGGCTGCTATCGCTGCCAAATAGCCAAATATATTATTGCAGAGGTCGCCGTGGGCATCGATGAGACAAAAACCCCGTCCGGCCTGAATATCCTGGCGAATGAAATGTTCTATGAGTTTGGTTTTGCCTGAACCCGTGGCACCGAGAATGTAGAGATGCTTGACCCTGTCACGGTCAGGTAGATAAATCTTTTCCTGTCTTCGCATATCGTAGGGATGGCTGGCTATGCCCAAAAGTAGACCGGAAGGTGGCGGATGCTCTTGGTTATGAGTCTTACCAACAGCCAACCCTGTTTCCAGGACTTTGATGATGCCGCGCTCCAGGCCTTGCCAGATCATGACTCACCGCCATTCATGACCACAGTATAAAGCTTGCCTGCTTCTTTCCGGCTCATGCCTTCACCCAGATAATGGTTGTTCACGCGGATTTCAAAATGAAGATGCGAGCCCTTTATGGTCCCGGCGTCGCTGGTTCCCGAATTGCCCACATAACCGATGACGCTGCCTTGCCTGACCAACGTCCCCGGTGTCAGGTTCAACTCGACTTCCGACAAGTGCGAGTAAACGGTAATGACCCAGCGGCCGTCCATGTAGCCGTGGTCAAGAATGATGCGCCGGCCATGGAGGATGTCCGTGACCTCGGCCGGTGTGGAGACCAGCTTGCCTGATATGTCCAAGAGCCGATCCCGGAATGGCTTGGACAGCTCATGATAATCCGCACTCACGGTGAGCACATAGCCGTTCTTGGCTGCCAGGACCGGCGTACCATAGGGACAGAAGATATCGACGCCCTCATGCCGGCCGTTGCGATAACTTCTGACCGCACCGGGAAGCGAATCTTCTCGTTGTGGAATTTTAACCCCTAAGAGGGGCATCCGAAATCCTCTGGCCCAAGCGGGCAAGGTTAGATCATAGAAAATAAAACCGGAGGCCATTGTCGGTTCCGGTTCTGTTTGCCTATTATATTTTAAATCAAGCTGAGAACTCTCGGTTCGGATTTTATTTAAAAACACAGCATCTGTTTTGTAATCGCCTAAGGACGACACAATATAAAAAACAGAAAACAAGTTAACGGCTACCAGAAAGTACATTGGTATGCCAAGACGTTGTATCCTGATTAAAGCCGCATTCAATTTATTTATAAATCGCCACATCATCTTTCAATATCCACATGATCTGTCCGTTGGGCCAGATGGTCTGGAAATACGAAGTTTGCCCGGTGTCTTTGACTAACATTTTGGTCTGGTCTGCCTTGGCTATGGCTACTCGGTAAGGTGAAGAATCAAAATCCTGCGGGTAAAGGAAGGCACCAAAGATATAACCACTATGTTGATTGGCCAGCTTCACTTGGTACCAACCCTTGTCCAGGGAAATAACGTTGACGATTTCGTTCTGCTTAACTTTACTCAAAATGTAAGACTGAAGGTTTGGTTGTGTTCTGATACTGACGCCATCGCCAAGCACGCGCGCTATTTTCCCCGCTGGGAATAGCATCGGTTGGCCGGACTGATCAGAATCCCTTTCTATCTCTGGGGCTTTGACCGGCGTCACGACATTGTATTCAACTGCTTGCGATGTTCCACTGCAAGAAGCGCTTACAGCCGGCGCTGCGGCAGGGACTGTCACCGGCGGGGCGGCGGAAATTTCGAAAGCCACCGGCTCAAAGCTATTGGCCAAATTCTCTTGGGCGTTGACACGGCGAGATATAATATTTGCAATAACACTGATCACAATACCGGCCAGCACGATAATAATTCCTATTCCTATCCAGACTCTGCCTAAAGGAAGGCGTGGCGGTGCCGGCTGGACGGCTGGCGCCTGCCTCACGACCCTCCTTTGCGCGAGGACCCTGGGCCTTGGCGTGAGCAATAGATCGGCTACTTCCGGTCGTATTAGGCCAGTATCATCGCTAAGAATCTCAGCTAACGTCGGTTGGCGGTTCATTCGATTCTCCTGAGCTTATATTGTTATTGTGGCATACCGGACATGTTTGGTCCCGTTTGACACGGGCCAGTAACAAATCGAAAGGCATCTGAAAAATTTCACTATAACGACCCTGAGGAATGCTGCCCGAATGGACCAGCGTGAGGTTCCGTTCCCAGTCAAGCAGCTTGCTCCGGGCCGAATCAGGAAGAAGTAAGGCCAGAGCATAGGCGGAAGCGACGGCCACAACGTAGGCGATGTCGATGGCCAGGCCAGGCTCGCCTTTAAACTCAGTTGCCGTTTCGGTACTATAGGGAACGCGCTGTTCCTTTTTCTTCAGGTCCGAAAGCTGTGATTGCCTGAATTCCATGAAGCAATTGAAGCAAACGGTATGGCCAGGAATGACAAAGAGAATCTCCCCCGCGCAGGCCCGCTCGTAACACCCAACATAGAGCGAAGGAATTTGCAGTTCATGGCATATCTCGTTGACCATGAACTGAACCGGGGTGGAATCAGTGGAAGCGATGACCAGATCACTACCTTGCAACCGTTCCGTTTGCTCGGACCAAGATAAGGCCAGGAAGTCATCTTCGTAGGTTTGGATACTCGCCTCAGGGTTGCGCCGCCAGATCAAATCCCGGACCGCCTTAGTCTTAAACCTAGCCAGGTCCCTCATATCGCAGGCATGGCGGGAGAGATTGGTAGCGGAAAATGTATCCGAGTCAAGCAGGATAAAATTGCTCACAGCGGACTGAGACAGATGCAGGACCATCTGAGAGCCAACCGATCCGACGCCCACAAAGGTTACTTTCTTGGCAGCAATAACATTAGTGTCAATGATATCCTGCGACCGGGCGATAAAATCATGGTTGACAGAAATTGTTTCCAGCTCGGAAAAAGGTAAGGGAAACGGAAAATCTTCAAGTTTAATACCATCAGAGCGTATCTGCCCTATCCTCTGTAAATCACTCTGCCGGTCAAGGCTCAAAATCTGGATCAATCCTTCATCAAGGCGGACCAGGCCATAGCAATATCTGCTATCGGTCAAGCCTGATTTCAGTTTGAGTAGTAAGTCTTGGGGTATAATAATTCTCGTTTTCATGCGTCACCTCTTTGCATAACTTGTTGAATCAGCGGATCTGTATGGGAAACTATCCGCCAGTCGATTGATTGAAACTGCTTAGAACGCCGGTTGAAGTAGTAAGGATGAAAACTGATAATCTGGTCGATCAGATTGATGATATTGATAATGGGGAAAACTGCTTCCTCAACGTTCCACTCAGGATCGGTAACAATATGGCAGGCTGCCTTAAAATCATGGGAGCTGGGCAGGCAGTAGTTGCCGGGATGACGGTGATAGGAGCCGAGGTAATTGACGCCAAACCGATTAAATAGCTTGTCCAGATAAATCTGTTGCCACTCCACATCCGGAGAAAACCTGAAGCAAGACCGTTTTGATCGGATTCCCGGTCCCAGGGCAAAGGGCACAACCAGGCGCTGCTCGTCAATTTTTTTGCCTATTAGAATACCGCCTGTTTCAGTCTCAGGCGCGGCCAGACATTCATTGAGAATTAACTTGTAAGACTTGTCCGTCAAAATGAGTTCCATGGGGTCACCACCTTTGTCCTGTACGCAGGAAGATTTCATAAAGAGCCAGCCACCCGGCAATCAGTGGCACGGCCGCCGGCGCCGTGGTTTGTTTGTAATTCCATTTGTCCGGGTAAATACACAGCGACCCGTCCAGGAAGCGGTGCGGCGCGTCACGGCGGATTTGCGGATCGACAACTTCCAGTTTTGGTTTTTGCCAAGGGTAGCCTTGAGGATAGTTGATGCTTACTTGGTACAAGGTTCTAAAGTTGGTTTGCAGAAGACCGTCCCAGAAAAGCTGTTTTTTGTCATTGAGTTTCAGCACGAACTGCGGATAGTTTTCCTGCATGATAATTTTTTCCGCCGCTATCCGGAGCGGGTATCGTTCATACCATTTATCAAACATATCACTTTCACCTCGCTTGAGGATGGGGGCCGGATCAACCGGCCCCTTGCCATCCGATTAACTGTTACCGTCCGAACGTATGCTGCGACATTTTGGAAACTTTCTCCACGTGCTTTACCTGATCCGAAGAGTTACCTGCATCCTGATCGTCTCCAGTATTAAGCACGACCTGCCCATCAGGGCTGACCTCGGCCTCCCGACCGCGCTTGTTACCCAGTACTGCCTGCCGCAGAGCATCCATTTTCGATTTTTCGGTCATTGTAATTTCCTCCATTTCTTAGTTAAATTGTTGTTGTTATATGAACCAAAACTTGCCGCTATTGCTTAATCCAACATTTTCATTACCTCCCTTCTATCTGAAATCCACACGTTATATGGGCAGGAACTTGCCAGCCAAGCCGCACTGTTTTAGGACAGCGGCGTTTAGCTCCCCATAGGCGATGAGGCATGACGGTGCACCTGCCGAATTAGCCGCCCTGCTACCATCCACGTGGTGGAACACCAGGCGACCACGTAAGAACATTATTGCGGAAGCGCGCGGCCAGATGTAACGAAAGAAGTTGCCGGTCTCGGTCCGGGCAAAGATCAGGGCGATACCGTTCCCATGTTCAGCCAATTTTTTGAGCCATTTTCCGGTTACACTGCCATAGGGAGGATTGCACCAGACACGGCCATGCCAGGGTTTGCTGAGGCCATCATCCTGGATGGTGTAATGGGCTTTGGCTATCTCCCATGGCCTGATGATCGGGGCGCAAGGGTCGAGATCGAATTTCCCCAGCGCCCTAATAATCTCCGGGGGTGTGAGCCATTCATCCTTGCCCGCCACCACTCTTTCAAATGCTGTGTTCAAAAAATCACCTTCAATAATTTCATTCTTGTTCTAAAATTTTTTGCCTTCTCACTAATAAAGATACATGGGGGCATTCTATTTTGATAAAAATGTGACCCTTTTCCAAAATAAAAAAAGGCATAACATCACGATATTACGTGATTATTATGCCAGTAAAAAATATTTTTAATCTTGAAGAAACTGATTTATTGCTATTAACTCCTCCGTAAATTCTCCACCTGAAAACCTTTTCAGCATCTCTTCCATAAGTTTGATTCTCTGTTTCGGCGATGCTTTAAATACTTTGATCCGGTACTGTTTTCGTTCTGCCTTTGCTTTTCCTCGAAGCAGATATCCTCCTAAAAATATTTCCGAGGTCAATATTTCCTTGCCCGCAGAAGAAAGCTGCCTTCTGCAAAATCGACAAACAACAAGATGGTCAATAATTGCTTGAAAGTTCTCATGATTCATGTGGAAATCTTGGTTTAAGGTTATGTGGTTGAATTCTACCAAAAGCTTTCCTATGTTTGGATTCGCGCAATCCGTATCTGATGATTGGACAAACTTGTCCCTCTTGGATTTCATGACTAAATCTCCTTTCAATTTTCAAAATGGTTTGAAAAAATGAATTTACGAAAAAAAGAGGGGTTATTTACAATGAGCTTTTAGACGGAGGGGTAAAAAATGCTTAATGGAGCTGATATTTTCTTAGCAGGTCATTGAATCTTCGAAGTTGATGATTAAAAAGGTGGGTGTTACATTTTCCTGAAATTACTGGAGCAAGGGTTAAAGCTTTATTTTTTTGTCTATCTGCCATGTAAAGATCAAACAACACAATATTCGCCTTTACCTGGTCCAGGTGCGCATACAGTGGGGTCTTTTTAATGATTTCTGCTGTTATTTGGTATGCACTTGAGTATTGTTTTCTTTTAAGATGGATCTTAGCCTTCAGAAGTTTTGCAAAATCTAAAGTTTGACCACCAATATCTTCCGCATACTGTAGGCACTTTTCTAATATTTTATCAGCTTCTCTTACACCACCGGGGGCATCAAGATAGGTTCTACTAAGATCACACAAGACATTGGTCTTAATCTCACGAAAAATCTTGCTCTTAGGTACTTCATTAAGAACCGATTTATGGATTTCAGAAGCTTTGTTAAAATCGTTTTGAATGTAGTGGCTGACTCCGATCTGTTGCAAGGTATACATTAGGTTAGGCTTATCCTTCAAATCTTGCCATATTTGTCTGGCCGCATCGTAATAATAAATTGAACCATCACCCCCCATAATGAATCCTTCATTCATTTTTAAGTGGCCTAATTCAAATAAAGCTTTTGCCCGGAGATACTTTAACTCGATATTTTGCCTTTTCTGCTCGGTGAATTTTATTATTGCTCTTAATTTTTTCTCAGCATCAGGATAATTATATTCAGCTTTGTCAACGAGTGCCTTCCCAAATACGATCATCAGCCACTCTATTTGTTTAATATCATTTACTTTATCAAAACTCTCCATCTGTATCTTGGAGATTGCCTGCGTTGCTACATCTTCATAATTTTTTTCTATAAAGTCTTGCTCATAGTCCTGGAAGATACTATCGCTACTTGCTTCAAGCCCTTTCAGGTCTTCTTGAGTATCCCATCTCCCATCTTCGAAACTATTCCTTGTTCCCGATTCATCAATATCAGCGAAGCGTAAATCGTGCTTTATTTTACTCAATTCCCTAAGGCAAAGATTTTTTGTGACCCGCTTTAGCCAAAGTGGATAGTAGCTTGGCTTTTTAACTTTCATTAGTTCATGCGGAACTTTAGTGGCTATTTTCTGGAATATATCATCAGAGTCAAGGGCGAAACCTTTCTCTTGCAGGTACGTTTGTGTTGTCTGTCTTACGACTCCTTCTACAATTCCGCGACTATTTTGCAGAATATTCTTAATCGCGTGATTGTTTCCTGTCTGGAAGTCTCTTACAAGACTGTCCCATTCATTCCAGGTTGTCATAATCAGCTATCCCTATTTTATAATAAACATAGCTGATATCTGAGATTAGTCAAGTGGAGTTCAGGGTGGGGAGAGTCTACTTGTCCAGGAGGCAGGTTTTGGGATTACCTTTTTGCTCCCGAATAAGCAATCGCCCTAACTATATCCCAGGCCATGGCTGATTTGGGCATATAGCCGTAGATGGCTTTAAATGATTTAATGGCGGCTTTCTCGCTATTGAGATTTCTCTGCGCCGGCCTTAAGCCATAGGCCATGACGGTAACGGCAGCGTCGTCGTTGGGATTTTTTCTGTCCGATTTTCTTTGATATATCTTCTTAAAAGCATTTTCAGCGTTAGTCTCGGTTTGTTTATCTCTCTGGTTGGGCCACCTGCCATTGGCGATTTTAATCACATCTGACCAGTCAACCTCTGATTGGGGAGCTTTGCCGAAAGCCGAAGTAAAACTATTTAACACGCCGGCACGTTCGCCTGACCCGAGTATCTTGGTAGAATCCGTGCCTTGGGAGACAAAATTAGTGAGAGCAGCTTGTGCGGTGGCCTCTGGGTCGCTAACTATTTGTTTAGCTTCGGAGAGTATCTGCTCTATGGTAGCGGTAATTGGCTGGGAGTCTAAAGTACTAGCGGTTGCCGTAGTCGTCGGCTGACTCGGGCTAGCGGTAGCGGCGCTATTACCCGGAGCTGGCACGGTAGGAGTGGTTTGATTTTGGCTGCTGGCCGTGTTTAAGGCTCCGGCTGACAGAGAGACACTACCCGTGATTATGGAATAGTTCTCCGTATGAATTGACTCATTCTTGCCCACATTATCGGCGGCAAAAAACTTTAATACCGTATAGCCGCTATTCATGGCGATAGCAGAGGTATAGACCGTTGAACTGGTGGTCGGGTCATTGCCGTTGGTAGTGTAATATATATTGTTACAGCCGGAGCCAGCGTCAGTACAGGTCAGGCTGACTGATTGGCTAGCAGTATAGGTGCCGCCGGAGACCGAGGCGGCAGTGGCTGGAGCGGTGGTATCTTTGAGAATCGTGTCGGTTACGTTGCCGCCCTGGTTAGTGGCGATGTCGGTTAGATAAACGGTTAGGGTTAGAGTGGAATCGGTGAGGCTGGAAACATTAAGGCCGGTTATCTGCTCGGTGGCGGAACTAACTGTGCCTGAGCCGGTTACAGCCGGAGTAGCGCTGTCGGTATCATTGATGGAATAGTTGTAGGTAGCGCCGACTTCGGCTCCACTGAAGGTAAAAGACAGGCTGGTTTGGTTGGTGGAGGTGGCGTAGGTTTGATCAATGTTAATTGCATAGCCAGTGGGCGCGGTTAGATCTTGCAGAGCAAAAGCATGAGTAGAATAGCCACCGGAGTACGTGAAGGTGACGACACCAGAGCCGTTAGAGGTACAGACTCCATTCGTGCAGACCGTTGAGCCATAGCCGGTGATGGCCGTGGTTGAGGCAGTCCCATCCACTTTGAATGTGTAATCGGTATTGGCAAGGAGATCGCCGATGGTATAGACCGTGCTGGTGGCATGGGTAGAGCCGACCGCGTCGGCGGAAGAAGTGGCGGTCCATTGCTTGTTCTTGGCGCCGGTGATGCTCCAGGAGTCTATAGTGATGTCTATATATTGGGAAGTGGAGGCTGTGTAGAAAGATCCGCCGACAGGGGTGACGGAGAAGTTAGAGGTAGAGATAGTTGCGTCAGTAGAGGTAGCGGTTAGAGCGCGGTATTTGCCGTTAGAGTAGACACGGACAGAGCCGGAGGTGGGAAGCGGCGTAGTGCCAACCGTATATGGAGGTTGGTATTCATAGCTACCGATGTCGGGAGCGCCGTATATGGAGTTGCCGGCATAGTCGCTCGTGAGGGAGACATTGGTGCCGGCGTCGATGGCAGGAGAAGAGGAAATCAAATGGAGGTCTGTATTATCAAACGCCGTTTTTGTGAATACTCCTCCGCCCGCATCTGTATAATTCGCTCTGATCCATGCTATTTGATCCTGAAAACGCATAAATTGGATACCATTATATCCAGAGGCTTCTATGATTTTTTTCCAAAAGGTAGCAGTACTTCCTGCTTCAATGTCTGATCCATGTCCCCATAGCGTGTAAGGTCCGCCATAATATCTAACCCACGACGCAAATGACGATAAATACCATCTCATCGTCGTGGTATCGGTTGATTCAGTCCCATATCCCCCCGAAGCAACAGTATTTTTCATAATATCATAAATATTTAAGTCCATTGATGCACTTATCGTATCGTTTTGTGCTCTTGCACCCAAGAAGCCCCTGGCAAGCAATGCTGCATCAGATGCCGAATTTCTTAAATTTGATGGATAGACAAAGGCATCTGTAGTAAATGTCAACGCTCTGCCTGTCGCCCCTGCTGCCGTTCTTATTCCTGTCTCTATAAAATTCTTGCCAGTGGTCATTTCATAGTCATAAAATGACTCCATATTATAAGCAATATTTGTAGATGCGGTTTTTATGTCCGAATATGTAGTATTGCTCAAGGCACTGTCTATACTATTATTTATTAATGTTGCGGTATATTTTCCACCGCCTCCATTTGGTGGAGCATCTCCAACGGCATTTAATTTTTGCACCAAGTAACTAACAGAATCGGTAGTAGGCGTATTTCCCAATACAATATTCAAATTATCGCCTGGCGCCCCAGTAACTGATGTAGTAAGCACACCGCCTGAAATAGTTAATGACGCTGCTGATCCCGATCCCGTATATCGAATAGAGAAAGCGTTGGTTTCCGTCATATTGCTATGAGACATGGAGTGTACGACAACATCGTGTCCATTCGCTACAATCCTGGCAATGTCAGTCCATTGTGCAGCAGTTCTTTGAGGTGGATTAGATAAAGCAAAGGTGAGTTTGTCGCCTCTGCCTAAACTATCTGCATAATCACACATATCAATAAACTCACTCAGGGGCGAGTCATCATCGTATATCAACGATACCGAATTGAATGAAGCCCTTCTCTCATCTATAAATTTTGGGCTGACAAATATACTAGCCGACCCTGTAGTATCTGCAATTGTGTTCGATGCCGCCGAAGTAACTCCTGGCTCAATAGTACAATTATTAGTTGTAATTGTTCCCGCTCCTGTTTTAACAAACATGGGACTTTTATAAATTGCCGAAAAAGTGGAATTATTAAAAATTACAGGGCCTGCTGTGGTTACAACTGCCGAGTTAAGACCACGCATAACACAATTGTTACAGGTCAACCCCGCGTTTGCGGACACCTGTATAGCTTGTGTGCCTGCCGTTGAAGAAAAAGATAAATCTTTAAAAATAGAGTGGTTAAATACTGATATGCCTTTATCTACCATCCGAATTGGGTAATTTGATGCTGATCCACTGTTCTTAATAATTACCCTTGTCTGAGTAGAGGTACTAATTGCAGCTGACTGATCTTGGTAGGCGGTAGCCCAATTATCAAGTATAACATCGGTCAATGTTGTTGCAACATTAAATACAATCCCCCCCGTCCCCCCTGCGGCCCCTGGTCCGTAAATAGTCAAGTTCGACAGCTGGAAACCGTTCCTATTTGTATTAACAACACAATTGGTGGCTACCGTACAGGAAATCGTGACCGTGCCCGAATGAGACGAGTAATCAGGATCGGCGGATACAACCCCACGAATCAATTGATTTGTACCCGCAGCGGTAATTTGATTCGTCGCGCTTAATTCGGCATCAGTATAAATTACACCACTAACACCACCGTCAAGTACAAACGTGTTTGGTCCACCAATTCCAAGAATGGTTTGGATATTATTGGGCGAAGGGAATGTATGCGTATCTGCGGTAGGCCATGCGCCACTTCGATAATATAATCCTGCTCCATCATTGAATGTGGCCTTTTGGATATAATACGTCGCCGCGCTAGCGTGACCAGCCAAACCGAAAAACAAAAAACCGGCGCAAAATAAAGACAGCGCTAGCTTCAAAAAAGATTTAGCCTCAAATAAGTCTCTTATCTTTCTAAGAGAGAAGAAGTCGATTTTCATATTGGTGGATTATTTAAAATTATGAGAAGAGTTTATTGTGGCTCAGATTTTTTCTGCTTGTCTAACCGAAAGTTACCAAACCCCATGGATTGATCAATAATAGCTAATCATGTTAATATTTTACAATAACCACAATATTCCGTCAATTGGGATGGAAGCTTCCAGCACCACCGCGTCAAAAATGTTCTGATAAGATGACTTCTTCTATTTGCGGCCTTAGCTCGGATAGACTTTCCTATTGGATATTTTAGGATGATGGCGCGACCCCGGCGTTTACTTACTTATGATCAACCACTCGGCAAGGCAAAGATGGCTTTTTCTATCTCTCCCCATAACCATCGCGGCCTGGGAAGGGAGGCAAAGACAATCTTACCCTCTGTGCCTGCCGATTCTATTTCAATATCGCCAAAATTAAAAATTCTTCCCCAGATGCCAAATCGATAGGTTACGTCCTGGACCCTATCTAGGCTGATGCTGACTACGCTACGGCCAATGATGCCTTTTTCTTTTACAAGCCGCCTGTCAGTCAGGAAATAATCAGTCGATAGCCAGTCAAGCAACACCAGGATCATGACGAAACAAAAGGCAGCGCCGAACAAAGTAGACAATAAGCTTGCATCTGAAATCTGAAGCGGCGAATAGGCTGCATAATAGACAAGCGTAAATGCCCCTAAAATAGCAAGAGCCGCTTCAGGAATGAGAACGGTAAGCCAATGTGGCCGGGTTTTGAAGATAAGCTTTTCCTCCGGCAGTAGCGCCGGATAAATAAATAAGTGGAACATATTTTTTATGGTTTTTTATCGTCATTTCTTTCAAGAATGACTTTTTGCAGCTTTTCGTTGAAGGTGATCTTAAAGGGATGAAAGAAGTTGTCTCTTCCCAAAAGGTTGAAGGAAGTTTCCAGTTCAGCCGAGAAGGCAACGTAGCAGTCGAATTTTTCGCCGTTCACCTTCACCGGAAGCTGATGTAGGTAACCGACGATCCGGCTCTTAATCCCCTGGAAATAGAGGCGCTGGCCTGTCTCTACAGAAATGCCCAGATAGTGAGCTATCTCCGGGCGGAAGATGGATAGTGAGGCCCCGGAGTCGATCAGCGCCTTAACTAGTAGCCTGCGATCAGGTCCGATTAGCTCCACATCGATCAGCGGATAAGTCTGATCGCCTTGCCTTAAGTATGGAAATTCCTGCTTCATAAAACATGGGGGCCGTCGCTTTTCTCCGGTACAAACAGCACCGACGGCCTTAGCTTTGACTTTTTCACCTTCTTCATGAGCTTTTCCAGGGTGTTTTGATGGGCAATAACCTTCTGGCGAGAAATGGCCACCCAGCAGCCCGCATATTTATCAAGATGGACAGCTCCTTTTTGATCACTAATGGCCAAGTTTGATTTTGTCATATTTTTGTGTTTACCATCATCCCCAGCGCAATTGCATCGAACATGTTCTGGTGGAATGATGCCTTCCATTTCCTGTCCTGGGTAAGATAAACCTTCAGCTCCGGGTATCTGGCAATTACCGCTCTGGCCACTTCATCCTTCTTGGCCAGGCCGTTGCCGCAGATGGTCTTCTTTACGGTGTTGGGCGCGTAACAGACAAGCTGAAGATTTTTCCGTTTGCCGATGTTTTTGATTTCGTCAAACAGGACATTCAACAGGGCCGAGTTGCGGTTATTGGCAAAAAAAGTCTTTTCCACCGCCAAGACCTGGGGCCGGTGATCCCTGATCAGCCGCAGGATGATCTTCCGGCAGGTCTGGATTATCTCATGGGGCGATTTTCTGTTTCGGATAACTTTTACGCCGCCATAGATCAGTGCGCCGTTATCCAGGAGGGCCACGCCCATGTATTTGGTCCCCGGATCAATGGCTAGAATCCGGACGTGGATATTTTGGGTCATAATGTTGGACGGGCTGCCTGGAAGATCGTTTTCCCCATGCCCGTGGTTAGCGCTTTTGTAGGTTAAGAATTTCGCTCAAGCAGATATGGCCCAGGGCCACGGCCTCAAAGAGCCGGACAAAATAGGCGTTGCGGTTGTTTTCTTCTCGCTTTAGTTCCGGTGCCAACTCCGGGTAGAGGGTGACTAATAATTTGGCCAGTTCCTTTTTGTTGGTTTTGGTGCAGCTAAGCAGGGCCTTCTCTAATTTACTGATGGAATAGGAATAAATTTTCAAACCCTGGCTCTGGCAATACTCCGTGATGTTTGCCGTCATCAGGTCGAGGCCGGCCGAACTGCGTGAGGCATGCAGTTTCTTTATGGCCAGCACCACCGGCTGGTAGCGTTCAATGAACCCGGCCAATATGCCGATTGCTTTGTCCGACTTCTTTTTGATGTCCTGGCCCGACAGACATTTCATCCGCCATTCTCTGAGCTCGGTGCCATCAAAGATAGCAATGGCCAGATATCTGACTCCGGGATTAATGGCGATGATCCTGTTGGTTGTGTTGTTCTTTGGCATAGAATTTAACGAGGTAAGTAAATAAAGCGCCCCTGGTTTTTTTAATCTTCTTTGCCGGTAGTTTTATGGTTGCCTTAAAGGCTTTTTGAATAATGGCTTTTGAATATTTGCTGACGTAGGACAGATAAAGAGGCCGGTTATCTTCATCCTTAAAGGCCTGACAGATTGCCAGCGCCAAGCTGTTTTCTTCATCCGCCGTAGCTTTATCCCCACCCCCGCTAACGTTTTTAAATATATATGTCTTTAACGTTATATCGTTAGGTTTTTGGCCGATTGCGGATTTTTGGCTTACATCAGCGGCTATTCGGCCTTTTTTTGTGACTTCTGATGGACATAATTTTGTCACTCTGTTTGACATTATAATGTCACTCTGATTGTCATTATTTTGCCACTGTGGATAAGTTTTCCACTTTTGTATACTAATCAGTAAACTTCTCCCGCTGTTCGTGGTCTCCACATATTTGCCCTGCCTTAGAATATTGAGCCAAACCCTGACTGTTCTTTCCTTGACGCCCATCTGCCGGCTGATCGTAACCGCTTTGCGCCTGAGGTTCCCGGTTTGACGATCCGCGCAAAGGATAAAATAGGCAAAGAGCCAGATGGCGCTACCCATTTGCCGGTAGTGCCGGGCCTCTTTATCCAAAACCAGACCTTTCCAGACCGGCGCCCACCAGTCGTGGCCATTATCCCTCTCAGCCATAGTGCTTTTTTTAGTATCATTAAAACGTGCCACCGGTCTTGCCGGGACTATTCTGGTTGTCGTTGATTCCTTCATTTCCCTGAGAACACCTTATTAAATTGGTCCTCTCTGCGCCGGATATCCTCCCGCAGTTTCCCGTAGAGGTCGTTGAACAGGAACGCCACCGGCACGCGGTAGACGATTTCCAGCTTCAACGCATTCACCAGATTGGGGTACTTAATGCCCCGCTCGTAGTGGGAAAGCTGGGAGGATGTTTTGTGGTCGAGAAAATGAGCCACTCTTTTTTGCGTGTGGCCATTTTTCTTCCGATAGGCCCAGAGATTGTTTGCCGAAGCCTTTTTTCTCATAATACCTCCTTGGATTATGCCCTTAATTTAGCAAACTGACTCAGATATGGAAGGGTGGCCAATTTGCTCGGAAGAACAAGATTGCTTAGAAGGTTATGGATAAAATGGGGATAATCAACACCAAAATCTTTTATATTAGCCTTGACTAAGGAGAGCCTTCAACCTATCATCGCGGAAAAATACTGGAGCAGCACCATGAAAAAAGGCTTGGCCGTAAAAGCCGTCATCCTATCGTTACTATTCCTGGTTTCTATCTCGCCCCTTGCCTTAGGGGCTGATCTTACGCCAGGCAACACGAAAATCTATTTCTCTCCCAACGGCGGCTGTACTGAGGCGATAATTAAAGAAATCGACCAGGCCAAAACCGATATTTTTATTCAAGCCTATTTCTTCACTTCATCGCCCATCGCCAAGGCCTTGCTCGCCGCCCATAAACGGGGCGTCAAGGTGGAAGCCATCCTGGATAAAAGCCAGAAGACGGAGAAATATTCGGCTGCCACTTTTCTCGTCAATTCCAAGATTCCGACGTTCATAGACAGCCGGCATGCCATTGCCCACAACAAGATTATGATCCTTGATAAAAAAACGGTCATTACCGGCAGCTTTAATTTTACCAAGGCAGCGGAAGAGAAAAATGCCGAAAACCTGCAGGTCATAAAAAACAAGGAGATAGCCAGTATATATCTGGATAATTGGGGCAAACACAGAGAACACTCGGAAGAATACGGCGGGAGGTAGGATATGGCTTTGACGAAGAATAGTCTGGTGGAGATGGTCTGCAACAATGCCGGTTATACCAAGCAGGAAAGCGCGCAACTCGTGGAGAGCGTTTTTACCCTGATTAAGGAAGAACTGGCCGGCGGCCATGACGTCATGATTTCCGGCTTTGGCAAATGGCTAGTCAAGTCGAAAAGGGAGCGCCGGGGCAGAAACCCTCAAACCGGCGAGACTATAACCATCGGCGCCAAAAAAGTCGTTACCTTCTATCCCTCCCAAATTTTAAGAGGTAGGTTTTAGCAAATGCCAGGCAGCAGGGACCTGCCCCAGACTATTGAGGAAGCTGTAGATTATTTACTCGCCAATCTTTCGCTAAACGACGAAATCCAGATAAATTTAATGAAGAAAGAGGACTTGCCTAATCTTCATTTTTCCCTGGGCTCCGTCATCAGAAATGAAATGGGTCTATGGTCGGGAAATGAATCATTGATGAAATCATGTCGGCAATATGCCGGGAATGATAGCCTACATGAGGATGATGCTTCGTCTGTGATTATTGATGCCATGTGGGAAAGGCTGCGAAGTAATGACCTGATGAATTTGAAGCCTGACTCGGCATAAGAGGGGCGATTATGTGCGGTCGCTTTACTCTCTTAGTTGATTTATTCGTCATCAAAGAATATTTCCATATTCAGGAAGTGGCCTGCGAATATAAGCAAGGTAATGACATCTCCCCCACTCAGCAGGTAGTTGCCATAGTTCTTGACCAAAAATTAAAGTTGGTCTGTTTCCGCTGGGGCCTGATCCCGCCCTGGACCAAGGACCCTTCCATTGGAGACAGGATGTTCAATGCCCGAGCCGAGAGCATCGCGGAAAAACCGAGCTTCAATGATGCTTTCAGGCAACGAAGGTGCCTGATCGTTGCCGATGGCTTTTATGAATGGGCGCGAGTTGATAACAAGAAGATCCCTTATCACTTTTCCCTCAAATCAGGAGCGCCTTTCGGCTTTGCCGGCCTTTATGAAACCTGGATGACACCGGAGCGTAAGCCGGTTAAAACCTGCACGATAATTTCCACGGAGCCAAATGAATTGATCAAGCCCATTCATGATAGGATGCCGGTTATCGTTTCCAAGGATAAAGAATCTCTCTGGCTTGATCCGAAGGTCCATAATCTTAAGGAACTGATGGCTGTTCTGAAACCTTATCCGGCCCAGGAGATGAATATGACACCAGGATTTATACCAGCACCATAAGCGCATTGGCCTAGACGAAGGAGAAAAAATGACCCTGATCGATAGACTGAAGGAAATCAAGTTTACCGTCGAATCCTTGGAAAATGACTTGATGAGCCAGGATGCGGCTACGTATGCAGCGGCAGAAAAACGTTATCTGCAATTGCTGGACGTTTTTTACGAGGAAGACAAGGATATCATGGCCGAGCAGCAGTATGAAGCCTGTAAGACGGATTATGAATATTTCCTACGATTGCTAGTGCTGGCGATTGCGTATTGGCAGGAAGAAATGAAAAAAGATGAATCGGGTGAAACGCTGCATTAACGACTCTTGGATGGTGGCTAATGGACAGGAGACAAATAATAAGCTTACTAAAAGATTATATACATCCAAACGTGCGAATAAGCACCACGTCGTATTAAGGCGGGAGGAAATATAACTAAGGGGAAAAGTATGAAACGAATGACCATTAAGCTAGAATATATCCTGGAGGTGCCGGATCATGTCGAGCAAATTGAGGTGAACGGAGATAAATATATCTTCTTTCATGGAAGAATAATTACGCCTGACCTCACTTGGATAATGTTAAACAAGGTTAACGATGACGGCTCTACAGGATGGAAAAGGCTACCCCAAAAATTGGTTATGGAGTTGTTTGATTATATTAAAGAAAGTAAAATTGACGATACAGTCGAACCAGTGCCAATGACCGACAAGCCTTAAGGTGCCGTAGGACGAGGTTTTATTGACAGTAGGTGTAAAAATGATGGCAAGTCACTTTTTTCCTGAATCAGCATTTGACATAGCTTGCACAAGGGGGTAGATTTTCATCGCTAATCATCGAGTTCATATAGGCACTTAGAGGATGAAAACCTGTTCGTGGCTGGACAGCAGATAATGGAATACAAACAAACAGGATACTGGTGGTTTATTTCAGAGCCGGCGGAGCGGTTTCATGGCACTTTAACTTTCGATCCTCAAGAGGGCGGAAGTTTAGTCATTACAGTGCCCAAAAAAATTGCCCAATCTTTTTGGGGAAAGAATAAATTAGAAACCATCCATGGAAAAACTATAAGCGGCAGGAAGGTTTCTTTGTTCAATTGCTATAAATATCGCTCCTCAGTTCCAATCTCCGAGCAGCACGGCACGCTCAAAGTTATTGTAAACCGAATCCTTGATGGGTTTCATTTACCATCATTGACGGATAATAATATAATATCATGTAGCGTGAGCTTCAATTCTTTAAATGAATGGGTCGGAAATCCCGGGATCGAAGTGAATTATATTCAGTCCACCCGCGACTTCGATATCTTTTGCCGAAAGCCCGCAAAAACAAAATTTGAGGTCAGTAATGGCCTTTCCATTACAATAGAGATTCCCTTCCTGATGGTTTCTGATCCCTCATGTTTTCGTGGCGAGACTACGCTAAGTTCATATTATAGGATGAAAATTGATAGTTCAGAGCCGAAATCATGCATCTACTTTTTTAACCTGATAGGAATACTTCAGGATTTTTTTACCATAGCATCCCTGACTTACACTATACCATATGGTATCCAACTCGTCGGGGATTTTAACTCTCAAATCAATGGAGAGGAGGCCAATGCCTTATATGCTTTTTCAAGTAGCCAAGAAGCGAAGCCCCCAGAACATCCCAAAGAAATGCTATTTCAGTTTAAGGATACAGAAGGTGATATTTCAAAGATATTAGGAAACTGGATTCAAAAAGCCTCGTTACTCAAGCCTGTGATATCTCTTTATTGTACTGGAGTTTATTCCCCCAATTTATATCCGGAAGCTCAATTCTTAAACCTGATACAGGCAGCGGAGGTATTTCATCGAAGATTTAGGGGCGGAACGTACATAAATCCAGAAGCTTATGAGATCGAATGGCTTCCCAAGATTCAGGATTCTATACCCCCGGATCTGCCCTATCGGGAGCCAATTTTTGAAAAGCTGAAATATTTAAATGAATTCTCACTTCCTAAGAGGCTGAAGGACCTCTTCAAGGAAAACAAAGCCATAGTCAAATTATTTAATTTAGAAAAGCCGGAAAAGATGACAAAAAAAATTTCAGGCTATCGAAATTATTTAACTCATTATGCCAATGAAAAGGACAATTTAGAAGTTCGGAAAGTGGTTGAGTGTGTAAATGTTTTAAGATTAATCCTTGAGATGTCTTTCCTCAGAGAAATGGGATTTTCTGAAGATAAAATTAATGAACTGATAAAAAGAAATGAGGTTTACTCATTTTTGGTCTTGCCAAGAAGCAGTTGAGCTACGTTAGGCTGATGAAATCAAGGAAATTCTATACTTTGGATCAGCAGGAACACTGACAGTGCATGCCAAGTACAGATCAGAATACATTAGTTAATGCAGCGTTGCTCTCTTTGTCTCTTCCACCTCCAAATGGGCAGCAACCAGCTCTATTAGCTGTAAAAAATATGCGTAGTCTCTTTTTGAAATTTCATATTGATCAGGAGACAGCATTTCTTCATGCTCTGCATAGAATTCATTAAGAATCTGATAATATTGCTTTTCGGCTGAGTCATAGATTCTCTCGTTCGAATTTATTAAATCTTTTTCCAAAGATTTGACTTCATAGAGAATCGCTTTCGTAATTTCAAGTTTCGACACGGCTTCCTCCAACTTTAGAAAATTCAAAGATTATGAAGAATAAAAAGGGCTCCACCTTGCTAGATAGAGCCCAGTCTAAATTAATACTTTCTCCGTCTGATGGTTTACATTATCGCGTCCCCCCGCACCCATGTATCACCTTGTCACCGGGCTTCATGCCGATGGTTATCTTCTAATAATAAATTTATCACTTGTCAAGAAAAAATCTACATATGGTATATTGTCGTAAGACAAACCACAACGAATGGTATAATCTAAACTTTTATATGGAGCAGCGGCAGACTTAAATGCCGGCGCTTGGTCTCACCCAAAAGCCGCGTTTGTTCTCTTGCTGTCTGATTTCCTCTTTTGCCCTGTCCTTGAGTCTCGATGGCATGGGAGCCGCCCAGATGCAGGGTATGCTTGCCGTATTTGCCGCTGATCTCGTCAATGGCTTCATAGAGCTGCCTGATCTTCTCCGCCGCTACCGGATCTTCAAACAAAGAATATTGCCGAACGGTATCCGGCGCCAGGTCCAAGAGGATGATTCCCGTGGCCCGGTACAGCTCATTTTCTCTGAATAAAGACAGAAAAGCATCATGAAGCAGGTCGGATAGCTCCAGCGGCTGACTCGAAGGGCGACTGAGTTTGATTTCACAAGAGGCACCGTTAAAGTTCTGCGCTTTCAGGTAGGAAACGATCTTGTTGGGCGCTAAATTATAACGCCGTGCCTTGATACAGGCTGATTCCAGATTCCTGAGGAGATGGGCAAAAAGATATTCCCTATCCTTAGTGGGCGGGGCAAAGGTTTTGGTCTTGCTGATGGAGGCATAGACGCTCTTTTCTTCCGTTGTGACCGGATAAACAGAGTCTCCCCGCAGTTCCCGCCATATTTCCACGCCCGGCTTAGTAAATTTTTTTCTTACCGTTGCCTCCGGCAGTCGGGCGAATTCCAGGGCCGTTTTGACTCCCATTTTGTTGAGATAGCTGGTGGTCGCCGGTCCAATACCCCATATTTTTTCTACGGGCAGGTCGAGCAGATAATAAGCGATGTCTCGGCCCGGGATGATAGTCGTACCGTTTGGTTTTTGGTACTTAGAGGCTACCTTGGCCAGCACTTTGGTGAGGCTCAAACCCACTGTTACGGTAAGCCCCAGATCCTTTTCAATCGCTTTTTTCATATTGGACGCGATCGTTTCGTAAGAAGACCGTAGCGCTCGCCTCATGCCGGTGATGTCCGCAAAGGCTTCATCGATGGAATACTCTTCCACCTGATCGGTAAAGCGCCTCATAACGCTGAACATGCGCCGGGAAAAAAGGCTGTAGGTCTCATAATCGGAAGGGAGAACGATCAGGCCGGGACAAATTTTCCTGGCCTCATGCAAGGGCACGCCCCGTTTGATGCCGATTTTTTTCGCGGGATAACTGGCGCAGGCGACAATACCCCGTTCGCCACCGGTGATGATTGCTTTACCTCTAAGCTCCGGATGTATGGCTTCTTCGCAGGACGTAAAGAAAGCGTCGCCATCGATATGAACAATGGCCTGGGGCCAGGAACGCAGACTGAATATGGTGTCGCTCATGGCAATAGTCCTTTTTTTTAATATTATTTATAGAACAATCGTTCTATTGTCAAGAGGCCAAGAGATTATAAATACTGTTTACATTATTCTCCAGTGTGATCGGGAATGAATGATAATCATCTTCATCGGGATGCTGAATATTCTTGGGTCCAATATCTTCAGGCGAAGCCCAAGGGGGCCTGAAGGCATTTTGTGAAGGAGAGATATAGTTTAAATTATCTATGAATTACGAAATCAATAAGGATAAACTTCAGTAATTATTTGTATATTGAGCAGAATGGTGATAACGGTAGCACACTATATGATAGAAGAAAGCTCGCCAGTACAATAATTCTTTAATTCTTTGATATCTTCCTTAGAGAGGTATACATGAACGCAGAAGTTTTCCCCCGCCTAGCAAGACTTAGTGTAGTTTTGGATCGGAAGTTTGAAGACTTCGATGATGACGCAAGAGAAAAATTCCTGGTTGGCCTATCCAGAGTGACGGGTTGCCCTATAAGCGAGATGCAAAATGTCACATTTCGTAGGGGGTGCGTCATAGCAGAAATTGAGATGTCTGAAGAAGCAGTAAAGACCTTCTTGGATGACTACGCTCGCGCCAAAAAGAAAAATCTCCCTCCTGCGTTATCCGAACTTGCTGAATTCTTGAAGGCTGAAAACGTTCGGAGCGCAAACGCAGTGTTCAAAGTTGCGATTCAGATTCGTTCCACGCAAAAAAGCAATCAAGATGTAGTGTTCGTCCATGGTTGGACCGGCGATAAGGCCACGTTTGGAGAATTACCAAAGTTCTTGGGCAATCGTTTGCACTGCAACACCCACATATACGAGTACCCTACTGGCTGGCTCTCACACTCTCCTTCAATATATTTTTTAGCTCAGAATTTTGACAATTGGTTCCGGAATTACATACACACTGAACGAGTAGGTATTATTGTCCATAGCATGGGTGGATTGATAGTTAGAAAATTTCTGACCAATCAACAGTTCCGGCGGCAACCTGTCGATAAGCGCATCAAACAACTCACATTCATTGCGTCGCCTCACGATGGCGCTGATTTGGCTGAAATTATAAAGAAGATTCCCGGATTACGTTCTGCCCAGATCGAAGAATTGGCACCCCATTCCGGATTTATAGCTGAGTTGAAAGATCGCTGGGCCGAATGGGTTGGGCAGAATGTTCCTTCTTCATGCCGTCTGCGGTCAATATATGGAACAAAAGACCGCATTGTTTCGCCTCCAAACGCAATAGGGTTTGATCGAGAAGCTGTACCCATATTGGGGGCTGGACACCTTAATATCACCATACCTAAGAACGAGAAGGATGATCTAGTAATAACAATCGAGCGCTTCCTCCACGAGGCGGGATTTACAACAAGTATTTCGCACCTCGCAGGTGAGGCGCCGTCGATTCAGCCTTCGGCGTAATCGCATCTCGACAGATTTATACGCCGCCAAACTGAAAAATTAAAGTGACTCACGAGCGCCAAGCCAATATATTTTTTATATCGACTTTCTTTAAGATGTCGGGAAAGCCAAAAAAATTAAATCTCATATTTTCCTTTTTAAAAATACCTTCCATAACCTCAATGATTTGCCTCAGCTTTGCATTCGCTTCTCCATTAAGATCGCCTAACTCTTGGTAATTATACCATCGTTGCTTTGCGTAACGCGGATCGGGACTGCCAACAAAGGTTAGTTTACAATCCTTACCTAGTTCATCTTTCCTTATTTTCATGTTCTTTAAAAAAACACTGTTAAGTATGTCATCTCTTGGAAATGAATACCCGATTGCGACAACATGTTCAGCCCTACTAAAAAAGTCGGCATAATCAAATTGGATTTTGTTGATCGCGGGAGGTTTGTCATTTTTTATTATCGATTGAATTTCCATGAAGGAATGTTCAAAATATACCGGGTGTTCGCAAGATGGGCAGTCTATTTCATCTGGCAATCCCTTCTGATATTTTTCCAGAATAGGATCAAACTTTCCATCTTTTATGAATATTTGATCATATTCTGACGGTATAGGATCTGAAGTAAATAAGTTCGCGATATTTGATAGTTTTATTTTACTGATATTTTCGGGAAATATAAAAAAACCATTTTGGCATCTAGGGCAAATACGGATATTAAACAAACCGTGCGGAACAAACAACTTCATGATTTTTATAAGTATTTTTGATTTGGCATCCTGTTTGTCTTTTCTCAAATATGAAGTCTTTGTAAAATCATTAATCAAAAAAGCCGCATCTTCACTAAGGGAATATACGGGAATCCTGACATTGTCACCAGATAACGCAATTCCCGCAAACGGGACGCCAAAATCAACATATACTTTCTTCCATATCTCATTGCCACTTTCCTGCAATAATTTTTCATTCAATGCTTGATTAACTTTCATTGAAAGAAATGGCAGTATAGGGTCCCAATTATATGTAAGATATCCTATATCGGAAAGGTAGTTTTCCTTTTTAGACGCATTACGCACGCTATCGAGTTTCTTCAGTCCCGCATGATCGGCTGCGATTCTGGAATAAAACTCTTCATACGATCCAATATCTGAGACATCAATATGCCTGAGTAGGTGCTTAAATATTTTATAAACAAGTAACTTGTAAGCGTTAAGAGCCCCCTCTAGTCTTTTTCTGTCACAATACCAAATAGTTTTCGTCTGTTCCTTCTCATCCGGGAATATTTCATGCGTCGGGATAGAAATGCCATCTGCGATAGAACTTTGAATAGCTGTGAGTATGTCCACGATGTCGATTTTGTATTTAGCCACATGTTTTAAAGAATAAATGATTGATTTAAGGGCAATCAGATCATAAGTCTGAGTGAGGATAGATAAATGAAGCTGTAATGTGGCCGTTTTGGTATCGGCGACACAAAATTTCTTCACATATTCTTTTATACCTTTTTGTTGCGATTTATACGCTAGGCCGTTATTTCTTGCGCCATCGCCATCGAATAATATCTGTAATGTGGTTGTTAAATCGTCCTGAGCAACTTGATCAAGTAATTTCGGCCAGTTATTTTCTATTTCTTTTAGCCGAAGATTGATTAATCGGGGTTTTTCTTCATGTTCATAATCCAATAATATTTTTATAATATCGTTGATTTTTTGTGTAGTTGGCAGTCCAAGCCTTGCAGACATGCCGGCACCGACTATGATCAAGGTTGTCGGTTTCATGATACTATCCTCCTTTAACTCAGCAAATTTTATTACTCGAACATCTGATATTGTAAAGAATAGCCAAAGAGAACATTATGATATGAGAGATTTTTTCTCAATCTTTATTCCCTTCTTCTGCTGGTAAAATTCTTAAAATCAAAACCGTATCATAATGTTGGCCTTTTCGGTCAAATTCACCCTTCTTATTTTTTTAGCCATTTCCTTTACTATTTAGGATAAGGATATGAAACCAAGTGATGAACTCATCGAAAAATTCCGGCAGACCTATATTGAAATATATGGGGAGGATATGACCACTAAGGAGGCTTATGATAACTTTACGAGCCTGGTGGATGTCTTAATGATTATTGGTCGCCCCTTAAAGACGCAAAAAGAGCAAGATTAAAGAAATCCTGCCCTATGTTTTGCTTCCGGCTCTGCTTCTGGTTTGACTATATCTTAAAAAAAGGGATAAAATATATAAACTAAGAATATTTCTTGGCCAACCTAATCCTCTACTTGGCCTAAATAAAATTTTATGTCCCAATATATCATCTATTGCCGCAAATCTTCCGAGTCTGAAGAGCGGCAAGTGCTTTCAATAGAATCTCAGCTCAAAGAACTCAAAGAAACAGCTGACAGGCTCAAATTAACTGTTTCCGAGATCCTCACCGAATCGCAGTCCGCCAAGCAACCTGGCCGGCCGGTATTTAATTTAATGATGAAAAAAGTATCCAAAGGCAAGGTGCAAGGCATCATCGCCTGGAAGCTGGATCGCTTGGCCCGCAACCCGATTGATGGCTCTGCTCTAGTCTGGGCCTTGGATCAGGGAAAACTATCCGGGATTGTCACGCCTCATGGTACATTCTGCAATGACAGCAATGCTAAACTCATGATGCAAATAGAATTTGGTATGGCCAAGAAGTATGTCGATGACCTGAGTGATAATGTCAAAAGGGGTAATAGGGCAAAACTGGAGAAGGGTTGGCTTCCCGCTACGGCCCCTTTGGGATACCTCAACGAAATGCGAGATAAAACAATTATAAAAGATCCGGAAAGGTTTACTCTGGTTCGCAAGATGTGGGAATTGCTCCTCAAGGGGAATAGTCCGGCAAAAATTTTGGATATTGCCACTGTCCAGTGGGGCTTCAGGACAAGAATTCATAAGAGAATTGGAGGCAAACCCTTGAGCCTAAGCCATCTCTATAAGATATTCAACAATCCCTTCTATTATGGCTTGATTCAAAGAAAAGAGGGCCTATACATCGGGAGGCACAAACCCATGATCACTGAGAAAGAATACTGGGATGCTCAGGAAATTCTGGGACGGCCGGGAAGACCAAGAGCCAAGACTCATGAATTCGCCTTTACCGGCCTGATCCGCTGTGGAGAATGCGGGTCTATGATCACCGCCGAAGAAAAAGATAACCGCTTTGGCTCTCACTATGCTTACTACCGATGTAGCAAAAAGAAAAAGCAGCATCCTCGATGCAGCCAAAAATACATTAATGCCAACGATCTTGATGCTCAGATTCTTGGATATCTGAAGAAAATTACTGTCCATAATCGACTCCTGGAGCTTGCAATGGATTATTTAAAAAAGGTGCAAGGTGAAAGGAAAGATAATCATCTGGATATTCACGCCGCTTTAAAGAAAACTCATAGTGAGTGCGAAAAAAAGCTTGGCAACCTGAACCAAATGAGGTTGCGGGACCTGGTCGGTGATGACGAGTATCTCCGGGAGAAAAGGCAGCTTTTGGAGGAGAAAATCAAGTTGGAAAATAGGTTGAAGAATGTCAGCGGCGGTGACGAGGCGTTTGATCTTACGGCGTCCACTTTTTCCTTTGCCAATCAAGCCGCTGGTCACTTCCAAAACGGCACTTTAGATGAGAAAAGAGAGGTTGTTCAAAAGATTGGCTCGAACCTTTTACTAAAAGACAAAAAATTGCTCATCCAAGCCAAAAAAGTCTATAATATTATCGAAGATGGAGTTAAGGCCGTTGTTGAAGAAATCACCCCGCTCGAACCTCTCGATAATGGCTTGTTTCAGTTAAAATTTGAGCCGTCCCTGACTCAAATTCAATTGTGGCACACGCTAGTAGAGGACGTTCGAACCTTTTACGAGAATGAGCTTAAGGAAGAAATTCTAAAAGAGGCCGCATAGATTTTTAGCATATCATGCTCTGGCATTTTATTTTATCTGCCACTACTCTCCTAAATATTATTTCCTTATCTCTTCAGTTTATTTTAAAAGCCGGCCAGGGACAAGGTGGGTAAAGTTGACTACTTAGTCATAAAAAACCAATTACCTTCGGATAGAACATGCTACCTATTTAACTTATCTTGCAGAATTTCTCCCAACCTTTCTTTCCATGTATCGGAATGAACTATTCTATCAAAATCATCTTGACTACCCGCGAGAAGTTCTAGCCGGCTTTTCTGGCTGAGCTGCGTCCAATTCTCGTACATGACATAGATAGCATTGCCATACCTCAAATTCTCAAAAACGACCAAATTATCCCCGAATTTCGCCCCAAAATACCGCTGAAATCCGCTTGTTCCACTTATATAAGCTTCTGGCTTATACCCCGCCAGAAAGTCATACCTGTCTTCTATCCGATCGCGTTCCTCGGGAGTCACCTTCCGATATTTATTCAGAATTCGATCAATTATTTCATTTCGTTTACCAGGAGGCAAAATTTCCCAATCGACCACTACTGTTCGGAGGTAATCCTTCCTTGATGCGTCACTCGAGAACACATCGCTTTTACCAATATTTTCTTGCAACAAGTTTAGGGCGTAGAGGAGACTATCTTCAAAATCTTTACTCTTAACGTCTATGACCTCGTCGACCGTAAACTTAAAAATATAGACTTGTTCCTGATCAACTGACTGTGTCTCAAGTAAATCTATGGTCAACTCTAATCCTTTTGGCGGCAGGAATTCGCGTTGATACACCTCGCGATCTATTGAGACATCATGATATCCGTTTGATGAATCGCCATAGTTTGGAGTCTCCCAGGTATATGTCTTAGTAATCATCGGCCAATCTTTTCTGACAATTTCCTTTCCGTCGATATTACGAAGAGAAAATTTGCCTATTTGCGGATTAGGAATAACACGGCCTCGGGAGATCAATGAATCTTTTGTATTATCCCAAGAAATAGCAACGTGCTTATATAAGCCATTGACAATATCGGAATGTTTAATTGCCTTCGTGCAAGCAACCAGGACTGTTTTTGTATTTAGACCTTTGATCTTTTTTAGTAACGGTTCCGGTATGCTGCGAAAGTTCTTTTTCCATTTTATTTTCATATTTTTTTCCTCCATCTGTTCGAAATTAGAAGTCCTCCCAACAACAACGAGCACCCTAAGTCCGAAAATTATTTGTTAATATGGTTAGTGAAAGTGCTGATTATTACCGCTTAATATACCTCTGAACGTTTGCCGCATCCCCCTTTCCCCTGATTCCTAGACAATAATAGCAATCGTCAACAGGATCTTCCTTAAATGTCAGTTTTACCAAATCAGCTCTATAACTGATAAATCTTTTAGGCTTTCGAAGACCTGTAACGCCTACCATAAATTCCGTAACGGCTAATGATGCTATTATTCCATTAATCGACACCACGGACGGCCCGGCTTGGCCCAACGCAGAGCGCGCAACTCCGTAAATGGCCTCTCTATTCAGCCGACTATCCGGGCTCTCAAGGTCTGCCTGAGCTTCCGCGACATCGAGATCCTGAAAACACATGAGACAGCCATGACCATCTAGTGCGAAGCATATACGCCCTCCGTATATCGGCGGTTCCCCAGGAATAATTTCAGAAGACAAATCAACATAAGGTTTTAAATAAGCGGCGCAAAATTCATTTAAAATTAACCTGGCGCCTTCGTTATCAAGGCAACCGAAGATATAATCGACATCCAGTAAAGCATTGAAAGCTGCATCACTCGTTAAAGTATCTGGAATACGAGCCACATTGATACCTGGATTAATCTCCTGGACGATCCGATTACCTATATCCACTTTCAACGTGCCTGGTATAGGATCGTTAAATCGCGCGCCAACATAACGGTTTAAATTTGTGCTATCCAGTTCTTCATTATCAATAAGTACCATACCGCCAACACCGAGTAAGGCCAATTGCTGAACGACATGGGTGCCAAGGCCGCCAACTCCGACCACGGCCACAGTCAAAGAGCGGAGCTTCTTCTGGCCCTCCTCACCAAAAAAACGAATATTACGGTCAAAACGTTTGGATGTCATATGGAATATCTCCAATGTTTGAAAGTTTAGTCGAGGGAATTTCTGACCCGCCGGAAATGATGCAGTCGATATAGTTGGCGGTTTTTGAGTCTGAGATCCAGGCAAAGCCATCAAAACTTGATTTGGATACAACTATTGCAAAGTAGGGGTTTCCTTTAAGCCGCCACCGAACATGGGGAACAAACTCCTTAAATCCAATAAGGTCACTCACCGAAAATTGAGCCGGCCAAGAGCTATAATGGGAATGGAGTTCAACGAGAGATGCACCAAGATCATGGGCTTTCTTAATCGCTGCCGCTTTTGTTTCATCGGCTAACTCAAGATAAAAGCGCGACCGGGTTAAAAATCCTTGTGGGGGTATAGGATACCATTCCAGATAACGGAATGTATCCGCGCCATCTTGAGCAATTCGTTGAACAAAAAGGAAAGCAGCCTCTTCAGCACGGAATTTTTTCGGCAGAAGGTGCGACCATACCGCCTTATAAACCTCAGGGGGAATTTCAAGAATAATCTTAGCCATCATATTCCCTCCCGAAAGCGTTCCATAAAGCCAATTACCCAATTTAAAAGGTTGGAGCCGGAAACAGGCTCAGCTTTCGGAAACCATTGGACTGGCTGCCATGAAAAAATTGCCCAAGTCCCAGGAAATGGGGGTTGAGCTGGAGCAGGCTCGGTATAGCTGTTGGCGGGGTGCTTATCTTGGAAAAGAAGACCAACAGGAACATATATCCCATACGGGGGAGCTCCAGGATAACCAACTGGTATTTGAAAGCAAACGTCCGTTGCCTGTGGTTTCCAGTCCGCAGGAAGAGAATATGATGGAATGCGAACCCACTTCTCATCTTGGGAAATTTCGAGATCAGGATATCTTGTACGAAGCATTTCAATTTCAATTTTAACGCGCTCTTCCATATTATCCTCGCTTAAAGTGCACCTTTTTAGAAAACCCCATGCCCGGTTTGAGTTCAATGATTTGAAGGGGGGTGAGCGTGTGCTCCACGTTATCCTTATCAATCATAATCGCTCCTTGATTAGACTCCCAGCCACCGAGATTTATAATCTGTTCGGTGGTTATTGTGTCCTCGTCCCACGGTTTGAGCGTTCCCTCGATATCAAGCTGGAACTTAGGACCCTGTTTTTTTTCTTCTTCTTTTGTCATGTTTTTTATCTCCTTTTTTAATATGCGCCCATTAATTTAGGCGTCAGTCATAGTAAGCTTACTATGCTTACATTATAAGTAAAAAAATTTAAAGTGTCAACTGGTTCGTTTTGGCCACTGGAAACAGCTGGTCAATTCGTATTCTTGCCACGATAGAATTAACGTCAAATATTTCCGCCAAAGATGATATAGCCCCCTCACGACGCATCTCATCTAAAATTTTTGTCTTCAGCATTCCTGTTTCCACTAAAAAGGGCTCCAATGCGGTGATTGTAAGGGAACGAGGCAACAACAATGGCCCAATAACTAGATTAGCTTGATGTTCCCACCATCGCCCATCGTAGCGGCCGCTCTTATTCTCTTGTAAACCCTCAATTGCATTGTTGCGGCAGAGAATTTTTAAACCACTTGCGTCTAATGAATCGCCGAATAATGATCGCGGCTGCTGGCCAAAGACAAAAAGATGAGCATGCAATAATCCATGGCCTGATTCGTGGGCCAAAGTGGTTTTCACGCGACGTGCGGAAACTTCAGTACCCTCATCCTCTAGTGCTTTGGAAACTCCTATTTCTTCAACACCATTCATGCCGAATTTTGTATATCCGAGAATTCCATCGGCCAAGTCTTCATATACGTGATTAATCTTAAACCTTTTTTCTATAAAACGGTCAATCCTTATAGGCGAAGGATTTGACGGGAAGAGACCAGTTTGATGGAGTTCATCGACGCAAATTTTTTCGATGTCCTCTGATGTGTAGTAGGGTCTTTCAGCAAAAGGCCCAGATTGTGATCGGAATGTTTTCATTTATTCTTATGGGGCTCGGGTTGCTCCTCAATAAATTTTATTAAATCTTCGGGTGTAATCTTTTTATCAATAACTTTACGTAATGCTATGCCATATACAGGGTTAGCACTTGTAAGACGCTTCAGTTCCTCGATCGGTGCCCGAGTATCATATCCCCTAATATCTTCGAACGAAACTCCTAAAGCCTCAGCAATCTTTACTAGAACTTTATCAGAAGGATAGCGCCTTCCAAGCTCCACATCCGATAAGAATGCTGCTGAAATCTCAAGCCGCTTTGCCAGCTCTCTTAATGATATGTCCTTTTCATCTCTAAGTTCTCTAATTCTTTCGCCAAATGTTTTCATGGTGTAAGCTTACCATGCTTACATAGATTATGTCAAGAACAAATATGTACCGGTCTGAAAGGAAAATCGTATGACTATACATCCCCAGCCTCTTCATATTTTCTGATTTTGACAGTGGTCACAATTGCAATTTTTATCTAATGAACATGACGGTCAAGGAAGGCCCGAAGTGGGCCTTCCTTGATGGAACTATTTATCCTTTGGGTGGATAGGGATCACTCCCATGGCTGTCACGCCAGGCAATCTGCCCGTCCTTATTATGCACTATCAACTCAGTCTGCTGATTCTGGCTGATTTCACGAGCTCGATCTATAGCGTCCTGCTTAGTTTCAGTATGTACCGATGCCCGCTCTGCCCCGTTTCTCTTAACATCCCAGCCACCTCTATCCGAATTTGGAACTACATGATGCGATTTTAAGCTCATTATCTTTCTCCTTGTCAGTGAAATTTTAGCCCCTTTTTCTGTTCCCAGGCAAAGGGGAAAACCCGGCCACAAATATCATAGCAGATGTTCTATGGGCTTATTTCTCGTACACCGGAATTCTCCAGGCTCTGAAGCCGTGATCCCGCGCATAATCTCTCGTACCATCTTTCTTGGTTTTCCATGTCCGAAAGATGTAATAAAGGATTCTGCGGGGATTGCTGAAGGCACTGAGCTCCATAAGGCAACCCCTTTCTGGAGGAAGAATTTCTCTTGACAAGCTGGCAGCATGGTGTAAAAAGAAGTCTCGGAAACAATTTTCCACCATGATGTGCGGCCAGCCTTCTACACCATGTAGAAGGTTTACTACGCTGCAAGCTCCTCCAAGAACTGCATTTGTAGTCCGCATTTCATAAAATAAGGGGTTTTTGCCGAACCCCTTATTTTATTTTAAAGCGCCCAGTCTTTTCAGTCTCGACCTGACAAAAGCCGGATTAACATCAAAGATACCTGCCATCTCCTCAATCGAAGAACCTCTTCTATGTAAGTCTAAAATGTGGCGTTGTGGCATCAACAATGCTCCTGCAAATACCCATGCCTGCCATTCTGGGTCCTCATATGGTTTGATATCGCTCTTTTCCCTTCGATAAAGACCATCATCGTCCTTATCTTTACATATTGACCTAAAGAGATTGAGTATCTGAACATGTTTGATGCAATGCTTGATTTCATGGGCAACCGTTGATCTAAAAAGTCTTTTCGCCGGTAGATCATCAGCATCACTGAGCGACTTATCAACGTAGCTTGTCTTGGATGCCGCATCTGTATATCCAAGTACACCCGGACCGAGATGACTAAGATCAGTGTACCCTGTTTCAATCCCATATTTTTCCTGCATTACAATCTCGAATAAAGACTCGACATCTACCGGTCCGGGTTTCTTTATGGCCGCAGGCTGAAATTCCGAAAGAAAAAGAGCTGCCGATCGATCAATTTCTACTTTACTCCTGCCCGGCACCGCGATAGCTTTAGCCATTAGATCACCCTTTACTGTTAAGCGCTGCTATAATCTTTTGAAATTCATCCTTTAGCAAATTCTCATTCTTTGAGTCTTCCATAGCTCGAAAAAATCCCCATGCCAATTCTGGATCAGTGTTATATAACTTTTCCATGACAGAAGTATCCTTTTTAATCCTGTCCGTTTGTGCTGCGCGCATAAAAGCTTCTTCATCTATGCCTAAAAATTTTGCAATCCTGCGCAGCAATACGGCATCTTTTGGCGGCAGTCTTCTGCCAGTTTCAATTTCAGACCAGTAACTCGGTACACCGCCAAATGTATCTTTAATCTGCCGTAAGGTTATGCCCCTTTTCCTCCTAGCCGCTCCTAATAATTCTCCAAATTTGGTCTTCATTGTCCTCACCTCCCCCTCCTCAATGAATCAGCCAATTATTCCTCCTATTTTTAATTCACCACAATTATGAAATATATAATCATTATTTTATCTAATGTCAATAGATATTTTCACTAAGAATTGTGAACAATATATTGAGTATAAAAAAGGAGCTGTTTAAACAGCTCCTGAAGAATAACCGGTCACGCCGGTCATGCTAATATCCTCAATCGTGACAATTCGATATCCCGTGGGCATAAAGAATCATCGTCTTACCGATCCCGCCTTTATTGAAAGAATATTTATGACCACAGTCAAGGATTACTCTTTTACCTTTTAGAAAATCGACGACTTCCCTGGTCGTAATTTGTTTCTTTCCTTTCACCACCGGGCAGAAGTCCAGCGGCAATTGTTCAATTGTCATCACTGGCCTCCTTTCCACAAATGGTTTGGATGCGGTTTTAGTTGGATATCTTAAGGATGGTGTTATGGAGTTGGATATGCTTTTCCATGATTGATATGGGTGGACTGGATTTCAGGCATTCTGTGCCGGCATTGTAGAAGCTCCACATATTCCGGGGCCTGAATTCCTCATAGCCGGGTCGTAGCCATTCACTCTTTAAAACGGTCAGTTGCCGGGGGCTGACGATGTTATGGCCGAAAAGGACCCCCATCAATTGAAATGCCTCCATGTTTTCCAAGGGCAACGCCCTAAATGCCTCAGCATCAGCCTTGATCTGCTCAAAATTTTTCTGACTCTTGTAAATGGTGGCAATGGCTGTTTCTTCAAGCTCGGTCCAGACATTCTTGGTGTGTTTCTTCATCACCACGATTTCACCGCTTAAAGCCAAGTTATCGCAGACAAACACCATCGCGCCGATTGCCATGCCGATGGCCATAGAGCGGTCATAGGAATTGCGGAAGGCTATGGATAGCCCCATCTCAGATTGCTCGTTTTTAAATTTCAGAACGGCAAATAATTGATTCCCCTGCCGGGCGATGCCGTAGTTTTCCCCGATCAGGGTATAGTCCCGCAGGATGTCCTGGCTGATGGTTAAAAATTTATCGGCCAGATGGTAATGGCTGACCGGCACATAACTCTCCGTGGCCTCGGGCATGGGGATAAGGTCAAGTCGATCCCTTGTGACTAACTCGCCACCCCGGTGCATCAATATTTCTGTCATCTTGTTGCCTCCTTTCAAATTAGTCCTTCTTCCTTAAAGGAAAGAGTTCTGTTGCCGATAATGACGTGATCCAACACTTCTATCCCAACAATGTGGCCGACCTCTTTTAATTTCTTAGTGAGTTCAAGGTCTTCACTGCTTGGTTTGCAGTTTCCTGATGGGTGATTGTGGCCGACAATAATTGAACAGGCACCGAACTTAATGGCCCTACGGAAGACTTCTCGGGGATGGACCAGACTGGAGTTAAGCGTTCCCAGGCTTACCAATTCAACAAATTTAACCTTGTTGCTGGTGCTGAGAGTTATGACCCAGAAATGTTCCCTTTCCCTTGATAGGCTATCCTCCTGGTTGAGAATCTTTCTTAGATGCTCCCCAACGTCTGTCGGGGAACTCAACTCCGCCCTTTCCCTTGAAACAATCATAATGGTCTCCTTTCTTGTGCCTCTTAATTTGCTGATAGATTATCCGGTTAACCAGTGTCGTCATCGCTATCTGGTTGGCCTTTGCCCAAAGATAAAGGTCGGGGATAAGCACTTCACTAATACGCGGCGAATACACTCCTCCCGTGCACATAAGATCACCTCCTATAAGCGGATTCTTATTGTTATAAGTTTGTTCTTGTAGATTTACTGATGGGCATGCAATGGCAGGGGAAGAAAAAATGAAATAGATGGAGCCGTTTACCTTAATGGCAAGCGGCCCCTTTTTTCATGCCTGGGCAGACATTATGTGCTCTCGATGGTCCGGTACTTTCAGTCCAGTTCCCCCATTTCCCTCCCAAACTTCACACGGCCACTCAAATTCGCAATCTTTACAGAGGAATGATTGCCTGGGGAAAAAGATGCCCGATCTGATGCTTCTGAGTACTTCCTTGGCCAAATGAAACAGCCGTGCATAGTCCTGCTGACTTCTGGCCTTTGCTTCCATGATGTTAAGCTTGGGAGTTTTTGTTTTGACAAGATTAACGACCTTGAGTTTCTGTGGTTCCCGGCCAAAAAGCATCCGGTAGGCATAGCTGTACGTGGTCAATTGCAGCAGGTCATCCAGACTATCAGCATCCATGGTCCTGGCGGATGTCTTAAACTCGGTAATCGTGTCGTCGGCCTCTATCAGGTCGATAAAGCCCTCCATCGGTACGTCCAGATTCTCGCCGGTAAGTGGGTTAACCAGGGGAAGCCGGAAGGGAAATTCCGCCTGCACCATGCCGCTTAAAGGCGAATGATAATAGAGACTGATTAATTCCCTGGCTATGGCCACTAGCTTGCTTTCGTCTTCCCCGTCCTTGTAGCGGATCTCATCTTCGCACTTCTGGCAATACCAGTCCGCTTCCAGAATCTGATAAAGATTATCCAGGGAGACCTGTCGCTTTAGTATGCGCTGTTTATGGAACCAATCCACGGTGGAATGGGTCACGCCGCCAAATACCAGGCCCGATGCCTTAAAAGGTTTGGGCAGCCGATCCACATAGAGAAAGCGGTATTTGAGGCTGCACAGAAGATAAAGGTTGATTTGACTTGCCGATAGGTGATCAATTTCAGGCGTGACCATTGGCGGCACCTCCCTTCTGCATGGCCAAACGTTTCTCAATTTCCCGGCTGGCCTCCAGCTTGGTCACCTGCTTCAGATTATCCACCCCAAATGACTTTTTCAATTCCGTATAGGCGGCCTCCTTTTCAATACCCTGATCCGCCAGCAGACGGAAGAGATAGCGCTTCTGCGCGTCCGTCATCGGCGGATAGTTGCCGCTACCGGTATTTTCTCCATTACCCCCTTTTGCCTTACCGTTGTCCCCATTTCCACCCTCTGCCTTTTTCTCCTCCTTTTCTCCTCCCAGATCAGGGTCATCTTTCACGACCACCCGGAGCCTAAAGACCAGCTCGCCTGAATCTGTCCGTAACTCCAACATCTTTCTCAATTCTTTCTCCATAATGACACCTCCTTTGATTTTTAATGAACTGCCTTCAGCGTAGCAAAGGAGGGATAGAGAAAAAGCAGGGCAAATATGGCTGGTTAGACTATTTAGGACAAAATATCCTGATTAACTATTTTACCTTTGGGGCAGAATTTCACTTCTTGGCGTCAACTATGAGGGTAGATACAATGAGAAGATGAGTAAAATAGATGATGATTTAGAAGGGATTACCCCATTTGCCGTCACCGACTTCCGGAATAGTAGGCAGCGCTTTGGCATCAAGGATAAGGACCGTGCCGGCCATGTGTACATCCTGGGAAAAACCAATACCGGAAAATCCACCTTAATCGAGAACATGGCGTCTTCAGACATCAGCCGTGGCCATGGCCTGGCTTTAATCGATCCCCACGGGGACTTGAGCGAGGCGGTTTTGAAATTGGTTCCCAAGAGCCGTGTTAAGGACATCGTTTATTTTAACCCGGCCGACCTGGATTACCCCATTGCCTTTAACCCCCTAGAGAAGGTTGAGCCAGAGCAGAATCATTTGATCGTTTCCGGTCTGATTTCCGTGTTTAAAAAGATCTCGGGAGATTTCTGGGGACCACGCATGGAACATATCTTAAGAAACGCCATCCTGGCATTGCTGGAGCAGCCGCAGAGCACCCTGTCAGATATACCTCTACTATTAACAGATAAATATTTCCGGGCAGATATCGTTAACAAAATAACCAACCACAATGTGCGTATTTTCTGGCTTTTTGAATTTGAAAAATACAGCGCCTGGCTAAAGTCTGAGGCCACAGCGCCTATCTTAAACCGCATCGGGCAATTTCTTTCCACGCCACTTATCTGCAATATCGTGGGTCAGCCGAAAAGCTCCTTCAACCTACGGCAAATTATGGATGAAGGAAAAATCCTGATCGCTGATTTATCCAAGGGCAGGATCGGCGACGACAATTGCTCGCTTTTGGGATCTCTTTTGGTGACTAAGCTGCAACTGGCGGCGGTCAGCCGGGCAGATACCCGGCAAGAGAGCAGGCGACCGTTTTTCTTGTTCATCGACGAGATCCATAGCTTCCTGACTTTAAGTTTTGCGGATATCTTATCGGAGGCACGAAAATATGGGCTCTATCTCACCATGAGCCATCAATACATCGAGCAGCTTGACGAACGGGTCCGGGCAGCGGTCATCGGTAACGTAGGAACGATTATCACGTTCCGGGTTGGCGCCGAAGACGCCAAGTTTCTGGCCAGGGAGTTTTATCCCATCTTTAACGAATCCGATCTGGTCAATCTCCCCAATCATCAGATTTACCTGAAGCTGATGATCGATGGGCACACCTCGAATGCCTTCAGCGCCATTACCCTGCCACCGGAGACGGCCACGGAGTCCTATCGACAAGAGATTATAGAGCAGGCGCGGACGACATATGGAGCGCCCAAGGTGGACGTAGAACGGCAGATATCATTAAAGTATGTGGAAAACATCATGACCACGACCAAGAAGCAAACAAAACTTTTTTGAACTTCCCAAGGCCCTGCGGCGTTTAATTTGGTTGATAGAAACGATGGCACGTTAGTTATATTACCTCAATTAGTAAAGCACCAACCTCCATCAATATGCAATCAAAGATGTTATATGTGAATAATTATGATATGGATCGCATAAAAAAACGGATAAGGAACATATAATGCCGAAACAGGACACTTCACAGATGGCGCTTATTGATGCAATATTCCGTGATTCTTCTATAAAATACGGTCTCAAATTCTTTGAGAAGGGTGAACGCAATAAAATTAAGTTACGTGAAAATGAGGGGAAAATTGAAATTTGGTGTGCCAAGAGAGAAAAGTGGTTTAAGGCAAAGCCTGAAGAAGTTGTTAGGCAGATGTTTCTTGTCTGGATTCAACAGTCACTTAAGTATCCTCTTGGCCGTATAGACGTTGAACGACCGATTCAGATGGGCCAGGATTCGGAAAAGGAGCGGGCAGATATTATCATTTTCAGTGATGATGCACGCACTGACCCTTATATTATTTTTGAGGTTAAGAAACCGAACTCAAAGGAAGGTCTTGAGCAACTACGATCATATCTTCGTTGGACCGGTTGTTTTTTTGGTTGCTGGTCTAATGGCAGCGATTATAGCTTTCAACTTAGAGAAGAAGAGCCAGAGACTAAGAAAGCACCATACTTCTACCGGGACATGGCCCGTCTTCCTAAACTTGGGGAACACTTAGAAGATATCTTAAAGCCACTTTCCTTTGCCGAACTGAAACCAATTGTTGATATGCGGGCCTTGATTGAGCGCCTAGAACATGATGCTCTAGCCAATGCCGGTGTAAACCCCTTTGACGAACTTTTTAAACTCTTGTTTGCAAAGCTCCATGATGAACTGCGCCCAAAGAGGAAACCAACAGACGCTGTTGAATTTCGTGTTTCTGCTGCAACTCCAGAAGATCTTTATAAGCGCTTTAATGGCATGTTTCAGACTGCAAAGAGACGGGCAAATTGGGATCAGATTTTTGATATTGGAGATGAACTTAAATTAAAGGGAGAGGCCCTAAAACTGTGTGCTTCCGCTCTCGAACGGTATTCATTGATGCACACGGACTTGGAAGTTGTGGACGCAGCATTTGAATACTTGATAAATCCAGAGCAAAAGGGACAAAAAGGACAATACTTTACTCCTCGGCCGGTTGTAAAAATGGCCGTTAAAATGATGAATCCTCAAGACGGGGAAAAGGTAATAGATCCTGCTTGTGGATCATGCGGGTTTCTTATTCATAGCATCCGCCACGTCCAAAAACTTTATGGATGGAAAGATGCTGAAATTTATCAATATGCCAATGAGTACCTCTTTGGCGTAGACTTTGATGACCGGCTAAAGAAGGTAGCTAAAACCATGATGATTATTGCCGGCGATGGTAAGGCCAATGTTTTTGGTGTTAATTCTCTTGATGTGCGCGAGTGGCAAAACTCTGATGCAATAAGGAGAATTGGGCCTTTTTCCAAGGATGTTAGAGATGGCGATTTTGAAATAGTCCTCACCAATCCGCCTTTTGCCGGCAAGGTCACTGGTAAAACCCAACTTGCCGCTTTTGATCTTTATGAACTCGCACTCACAGGAGACTTGAAAGATGATGAGGACGAAGAAGAAACCGAAGAGACTGAGTCATCTGGTGAAGAAAAAAAGACTAAGAAAAAGACTAAAAGAAGTGTGAGTGGTATGAAGCGTGATATTCTTTTTCTCGAACGGTGCCTCGACTTACTTAAGCCTGGTGGTAGAATGGCGATAGTCCTGCCGCAAGGTAATCTAAATAATCTAGGTACGAGTAGTTTGCGCTCCTGGCTTGCTGGAAGGGCGCGGCTTTTGGCTGTTGTTGGGCTTCATGTGAACACATTTAAGAAATTTACAGGAACAAAAACGAGCGTTGTCTTTTTGCAAAAATGGGGTGGTGAAGCCGGATCGCCGTTAAGTAATTATGATGTCTTTATGGCAACTAGCCAAAAGAGTGGCAAGAATAATAGCGGACAGTACGTATTCAAGACGGATCGCCTCGGCAATTTGATAGATGAAGATTGCATGCCAGTTACCGAGAGCGGAAAGTCACCTGCCATTGACCATGATCTTGATGAAATTGCCAATGCCTTTATTGGATGGGGTAGAGACCAGGGCTTTTCATTTCTGGTTGAGGAGTAGGTAATGGCGGAAATTTCCCTTGTTCCATCAGATGAAATTAATGACGCGGCACGATGGGATGCGGAAGCCTTCAGCCCTGTTCTCAGAAAGTTAGAAACAGATTTCAAGAAATATCCACGTCTACATCAACTTGCGACTGTAACACATCCATCTGAGATTCCGCGTATTTACTCTACTGAAGATCAAGGTAAGCCTTTCTTGCTCGCGCAAAATATCAGGCCAGTGCTACCAAATATGTCTCATACATTCTTTGTGCCCGCAGAAACATACAACAGCATCCCACTTAATCGATTGCGTACAGATGATGTTCTTATTACTCGGTCTGGTGCAAATAGTGGGGCATCTTGTGTTTATTTGGGTAAAAGCGGGGAAGCATACACAAGTGGTGAGGGCCTTATCGTGCGCAGTCTTGGCGATATCAATGGTGCGTATTTAACAGTTTTTTTTAATACAATTTATGGTGCTCTGCTATGCAGAAGGGCAATTTATGGCAGCGGACAACCACATATTTCACCCAAGTACCTTGAGCGAATTCCCGTCCCTAGATTAGGAAAAATTGAAGGTCGAGTTGCCGATCTTGTAATTAATGCATATAGAAAGATTATTGATGCAATCAATTATTATCCTGACGCCGAAACCGAATTATTAGAAAGAATTGGATGGGCAAAACTTGCCGGGAAACAATTAGAACTTTCTTATGTAGAGAAGTTTAATATAATGCAAAAACAGGGTAGATACGATGCTGAATATTTTCATCCCCAATATAAAAGACTTCAGCGCCACTTGTTGAAAATGAATGCTAAACAAATAGCAAGCTTTTGTCCTGTAACTACACGGGGCATACAGCCGGAATTTGTTGAAAGTGGCGACGTATTGGTCATAGACAGTAAAGCTGTGCGACCGCAAGGGGTTGATCCTTCTTTGGCAGATCGCACATCTTCCACTTTTTACAACCAGGTAAGTACGAAAAAGGCAAGATTGCGTGAAGGTGATGTCTTGCTGAATTCAACAGGGCGCGGGACTCTCGGAAGAGCGACATTTTATAATCTTGCTGAAAAAGCAATAGCCGATAATCATGTTGCCATTATTCGACCTGATCAGAGTGTATGCTTGCCAGAGTATTTGTCACTGTTCTTAAATTCTCCAGCGGGTCTGGCACAAAGTGACATGTTTCAAACAGGCTCTTCTGGGCAACTTGAACTTTATCCGCAGCATATTATGCTATTCTTAATTTATATTCCTACAAACAAGAATGGTTTAATTGACTTAGAATGGCAGAAGAAGTTAGCTCACAAAGTAACCCAAGCAAATAATGCAAAGTCTGAAGCTCAGGCAGTATTAGATAAGGCAAAGAAAATCGTCGAAGATTCAATAAATGCTTCAATATAATTTTAGTTAAACTCTTTGTAGAAAGGTAAAGAAACCGTGTCAAGTCCTTACAGGGCTATTTAAAATTTTATTCAACCTTTCCATATTATTTTTCGTCGGCACCCTCTTCCCCGTCTCCCAATTCACCACCGTCATTTCGTCAACCCCCAGCATCTTGGCAAAATCCTTCTGAAATATTCCTTGTTCCACGCGCCATTTCCTGATAATTTCTCCCAAGGTCCCGGAGCGATACTTGGAAATGCGAAAGGTGATCAGTAATGGCTGCGGAAAATTTTTGTAGTTTGCAACTGCATGGTTGCCACTGCGGTTATTTCGGCGACCGCCGCCGCACCTGTCGCTGCTCATCCACGCAGATCAGGCAGTATCAAGCGCGTATTTCCGGTCCCCTCCTCGATCGCATCGATATCCACGTGGAGGTACCTTCGCTGCCTTACCGTGAAATAACAGAAAGAAACTTTAGTGAGGATTCCCAAACGATTCGTTCTCGTGTTCAACAGGCAAGAAAGCGCCAGGAAGAACGTTTGACAGGGCAAAATGCGGCGGTCAATGCTTCCATGTCGGATCGACAGATAAAAGACTATTGTCGCCTGAACGAAGACTGCCGCAACCTTCTTGAGATGGCGATGGAAAAGTTAGGCTTAAGCATCCGTGCCTACACCAGGATTATCAAAGTGGCCCGCACCATCGCCGACCTTGAAGGAACTGCCGATATTGCCTCCTCTCATATCGCAGAAGCCATTCAGTATCGAACTCTTGACAGAAGAATGATTTAGTATAAGTCGAGAATTAAGTATGGTGTCCCCATATTTCCCGTATTTAATTTCGCTCTCCCGCAAGGCCTCCTCGCCGACCTTACGCTCTGTTATTTCATAGAGAAGATCATCATAGGCCTTTTTCAGGTCCAATGTCCTTTCATGAACCTTCCTTTCAAGCTCTTCACGGGAGGTCAGGAGGGCTTTCTCGTATTCCTTTTTGGCCGTGATCTCGCTTCCGATGGAGAGTATCTCGGTGACACGGCCATGCGCGTCGTAGATTCCCTTATTGGTCCAGAGAACCCAGACACGGCTCCCATTCTTCCGTATATTCTCATTTTCGTTGACGGGATATTTTTTTGGATATTTTTGAATGGACTCAATGAGGTTAGTTATATCGCGTCCGCTTGATTCGATCACAGGCGCAATGATGCCGATCAAGTTCTTCCCAATGATGTCATTTTTCTTATATCCAAAGAAGTTCAATCCATATCTATTTAGATAGGTGATTTTTCCGCAGGTGTCCATGCGGAGGATGATGCTATTGGCAAGTTCAACAAGTTTTCGATATTTGTCATTACTTTTATTTAACACAGTAGCACTGCCTTTGGAGGGTAATTATGTAAAAGCCACGACCTTACGATAGCTCTTAGTTCGTTGAAATGGCGACAGGAATTTCCATTTGAAGTCAGTATTGTAGCTCATAGCTCACTAAAATATATTTTGTTGCCTTGTCCAGTTTATCTATAGATGTATCGGCTTGACTTCAGCTCATTTGAAGGTGTCGATTATCGAATTGAACAGAGTATCCGGAACGGCCATAGTGTTGTTGTAACATATAGCAACTGTAACGTTTTTCGCCGGCCAATGGTAAGCCATCGTCTGATAACCGAAAATTGACCCGCTATGGCCCCAGATCAAACCGCTGCCGCCACGATCAATCGCTTTCAGGCCCAGGCCGTACATATCGGCCGGTGAGATTACGGTCAGTCTCTGCTTCTGCAGATCAGCAGACAAAAAAGTCCCTTTCACTGCCGCCTCAACCCAGGTTTTTAAATCCTGGATATCGGTGATTAGCGCCCCCGAGGACCCGGCATTCGATGGGTGAAACATCTCAGTCACATCTACCGTTCCCTGGTAGCCAGAGGCGTGTTGGCCGCTGATGAGACAATCCTTCGGGTAGTATGTGTTCTTAAGCCCCAGAGGAATAAGGAGCCGGTCATTGATCTCGGTGTCGATCGTGTTCTTGGTAATCTGCTCAACGATCATGCCAGCCATGATCGTATTGGTGTTGGAATATCTATAGCCGTTACCTGGTGAATAATAGTAAGCCTCTCTCGAAGCCAGATCGATTAATTCCTGATCTGTCCAGACCCTGGCGGGATTAGCGTTTATCCCATCGCCGAAAGTGCTGGTGCTGCTGTAATTGAAGATCCCGCTCGTGTGGTTGCAGATCATCCGGACCGTCACCTTGTCCGCGTCTGGAAAACCGGGGAAATACTTGCTCAGCTTGTCGTCGAGACTCAACTGCTTTTCATCAACCAACTGGAGCAGAACAGTATACGTGAATGATTTGGTTATGCTCCCCATTCTGAACCGGTAGGTAGTCTTCATCAGGTCGCCGGTGGTCGTATTGGCCTTCCCTTTGGCGGTCACCCAGGCAACATCCTCTCCCGGTGCCCAGACCCCGACTATCAATCCGGGCGTGGTCCCGGCCGCGATGACATCATCGGTCAGCTTCTCAAATTGGTTTACATAGACCGGGTTTTGCCCCGTATTGGTATTGCTACTATTACACGATGTACAGATAATCCCCGCCGTGATAATGCCTGCAACCGCTAATAAATACTTCATCATTTTAGCCCTTCTTTCAATTACTGTATTGATACGCCGATAGCATCCCCCGCATTTCCATAAAGCAGCAAATAGTAGGCACCGGAAACCGCCGGGAGGTTTTTTCTGCCAGATCCCTTTCCCAGATCCATCATTTTGAGCGACGGATCAAAGAGTTTCCAGTATTGTGCATTAGTTATGGTCATAGACGATGCGGATGTTCCAGATATGGATCGCCACTCACCCAGACCTTCCGTGCCAACAGTAACAGTGCTGGTGCTGCCTGATGGAAGCTGTATAACTGAAGCAAGTGGGCGGTAGAGGTAACCGCCGAACCTAGCCCATTCTTCACTATCTCGCGTCTCGATCACCAGGTCGTTGATATCACGCTCAGTAAAAAGGACCATGGCCGCAAGATTGTCGCCGGCGGAAGGATCTACCAGGTAAGTACCACCTCTATGAGGCAATGCCAGAAAGTGTCCTATAACGTTGTAGAGACGAAGACGGGAATCACTGCCCACCTTCCAGGACTGGGAATCAGGATGTTCGTTGACCACAAGCCATTCACGCGTAATTCGATCACTCCAGACAGTTGACAGTGACGATGAAGGCGCCACCTGTGTGGCTAACAGCGCAAAGTTTTGATAGTGCCCGTAACCTGCCAGCTCACGCGAGATAACGTACCGGCGCCCCTCGAAGCTCTGGAAAGAGAGCCCCAAGCCCGGATTATCGTCCGTTGTAAACCAGCCATCGGCGCGATATTTCAAGACGCCAGAGTCCAACTGCCAGCCGGTGGTTTTGTCCCATGTGACTGTGGAAAGTGTCCCGTCAGGTTTCTGTTGTATCTGGAACAAACTATCTTTCGTCGCATACTCTCCGGCAATCCCGGGCGGTATTGGCGTCTTCAACGGTAACAGTGCTTGATTCAACTTTCCGGGGAATGCTGCGATCCGGCCCTTTTCGACAAGCGAGCGAAGCAGCACCCGCTCGGCGATTAACGTAGCTGTAGTCGAGGAGATACCCGATGCCCCGGTAATGACTATGCCGAGGCCATCATCCGGCAGAACCACCATTACGCTACCGTAAGATACCGTATCCCCGCCTTTTGACCATGCCCGGATGTTGACCGCCATTAAACCGGGTTCAGTGACGGTATCCCAGCCCAGGCCATATTTTGTAGAATAGCGAACTACTGGATTGTATGTCCCCACTGTTTGGTCAACAGCCATGGCGGCAACCGACGCTTCGGACAAAATCCGCTGGGAGCCGTATATCCCCTTGCCAATCAACATGGCTGCAATCTTGGTCATGTCGGCGGGGGTCGAGTAGAGCCCGCCGGTTGCTAACCCATTTGTGAACTGCTGTGGCTGTAATGCGCCATTTGTGTATACGCGAGCAAAAACTCCTGCCGGGAAATAGTCGAGCGCATAGCTGCTGTTTCTCATCCCTAGTGGTCCGAGAATCTCATCCTGAACGAAGCGGGGATAGCTTTTGCCGCTGACGGCCAGCACCAGTTGCTCGACCATCGTAAATCCATCATTGCAGTAGGTGTTCAGGTAACCGGGACGATGTTTGAGACGCTGACTCTTCAGCGTTTCCATCACCTGGGCAGCGTAATTAGGAAATGGGGAAAATGTGAAGAGTCCGCGGCCATCAGTGCCAGGAAAGCCGGATGAATGGTTGATCAGCATCCGGACCGTAACCTGGGTGTATTCCGGTGATGCCATGTAAAAAGCCGGCAGGTAATTGACCAGTGGTGCATCGAGTAATAGTTTCCTTTGGTCTACCAGCTTCATGACGGCTATTGTTGCGAGCATCTTGCTGACGGAGCCTATGCCGTACATGGTTTCTGCGATTGGAGCTGTTTTTGACTCTTTATCTGCAAAACCGAAAGTCTCCGACCACACCAGCCGTTCACCCTCCACAAATGCCACCGAAAGTGACGATGCGCCCGTTTCGGCGAGAGCCTCCTGGGCTGCCGTCCTTCCTTCGGCAATAGCCGCTGTGTAGGGCAACGGGTTAGGGGTGGACGTATCGGTGGCGCACCCGGCAATGAGCAGGATTATTGTCAGGGACAGGATGGCCAAACTTTTTTTAAGACACTTCTTCATGGAACTCTCCTTTTCCGGGGAAGTCGCAGACATGTAAAAGTGAATCGGTCTAGTTAGTTTTTTCTGTACCGCGTACCAAGAAACTGAATCTCTTCGTGTCCGTCAAGGGTGAGCACCTGGACGGCACTCCCCTGATTACGTCCCAGTCCGCGCACATAGGCGAGCGTGCCCGTCAGCGGCATGAGCACTAAAGGCTTACTGATCGTCATCACGAGCATGCCATTCTGTTCGGCCAGTTCGATAGGAGTGCCAGCGCCAATACCGACCCAGTTAGTTGCGCTATAGGCGCCTAACCGCGCCCTCCAGGCGGCAGGAATCGCAACTGGCTCGTAGTAATCGGCAAATACGTTCTGGCCGTTATGGTGAGCGATTACCGCGCGCCGGCCCGATGTCTCGCGAAACTCGTATTCGGTTACCGGCGATACAGGATCGGAAAGCCGTCCGTTTGCCTGCGGCGCTACGTGAACGGTCTTGCCGTCGGCATCGGACCATTCGAGTCCGCCCGCGACGCTGCGGATGTTCAGGTGCGCGTATCCGGACGCCGGGTTCGACGGGATGTAGATGCCCTGAAGCGCATCGAGCCGTGCCTGATCCCATGCCACCAGCGGGGCATAGGTGTAAAGGGAGGCAGGGGGAGTAATCCCTGTCTTTTCGGCGAGGGCAAGCTTCAGCGCCTGTCTCGCGACTGCAGGCACGATAGCGCTTCCCGCCGCGTCGTTCATAAGGACCACGACGCCGAGTTTGGGCTCGCGCAGGATCACGAGACGACTCACAAATCCGGGCGCTGCGCCACTGTGCCAGCAGAGTCTTCCCGCATAGTCGAGCTCGGCATCATCGAGAAACCAGCTCAGGCCGATCCTCGAACCATCCAGCGGCATGCCGCCGTTTGTCTGGGTGAGCATCGTCTCGAGCGTTGCAGCCTCGAGCACCCGCCCCCGTTCCCCCATCCCTCCGGCGTGGACCATCTTGATGAACTTCGCCATGTCGAGGACTGAAGAAATGACCGAGCCGGCCGTGGTGACGTTGTTGGAGTACTGCGGAATCTCCTGGCCGCCCGAATAGCTTTTCGCCTGAAAACCCGTAATCTTCGGACTTTCGCGAAAGAAAGACGAATGATCCATGCCGAGCTTCTGCAAGAGCGCCTCCGAGTATGCTTCAAACGACTGACTGGAGGCTGCGGCAATGACCGTCGAAAGGAGCGCCACCGCGCTGTTTGAATAGTCGAGGATGAAGTTGGTCGGGTACGCCAGATATTCGCTCTTTAGATAGGCAATTAGCTTGTCGTTGAAACCGCGATCGGGCGTCGATGTGATATTCCAGTTTGCAACATCTCCCGGGATGCCCGAGTGGTGGTTGAGCATCGAACGGATAGTGATGGGCTGAGGATTCACTACGGTGAAGCCGAGTGGCTGACCGATCGAGAACGTGGGGATGAAGCGTGTAATGGAATCGCCGATCGTGAGCTTGCCCTGATCGCTCAACTGCATGATCATTGTGCCGCCGAAAAGCTTCGATACGGATGCGATCGCATATTGCGTCTCGGCCGTGGCCGGAAAACGGTTTGCTACATCGGCATAGCCGAAGCCTTGGGCCCATACCACTCGTTGATCGTCCACGAGAGCGATGGCAAGGGATGATTTGACGGCGTTATCAGTCAGCTGCCGCTCGATGAACGATGTCATCTGAGAGATCGTGCTTTGATAGGGCGTTGGATCGGTGCTACTACCGGCGCACCCTGCTGCACCCCAGGGGACGAAAGCGGAGGCGGCAAGAGCCACTCCCCCCTTCAGGACGTCTCGCCGAGTGAACGCACCGCCCTGCCCGCTACGTTCAGAACCGCTCGATATCTTGTTCTCCCTTCGTTCTTCGTTCATATGAACCCCCGTGTTATTGCTCTGCCTGCTCGCGCATAGGCGTAGCAGATCGCCATATCGATGGTGACGTGTCTTTATGTTATTTTTAAAAGCTGTTACATCATTCTTGTTTACTGTTTTTGGAGTTTGGCTTGTATAATATAGGAGACTGTTTACACTTGCCTGTTCAAAATGAGTTTTAATCTTAGTTTACTGCTTCCTGGGCGCTTTTGCCTTGGATGTACTTCTCTATCTCGGTTGTGCTCAGGGCAAGGGATCTCTGCAGGTCATTAATTTTGTCGATGGCAGTATGAAGCTCAGTTATTATGCTGTCGAGCTTATTATCAATCTGATCTATTTTTTTATCTATATCCTCTAATGATACTTCTTTGGAATTAATAAGGAAGTCTAAAAGCCTCCCGAGAGTGTTCTCTGCAACCCATCCAGTGACACCTTCTTTGAGGCAGTCAGTAAAAAAAGAAAGCATCATGGATCCCAAGACTTCTTCTGCTTCATTTACAACAATCGGTGGAGTGCCGGAGCCCGGAGCTGATGCGGGCGCATGGTCATCCTTACTGCCGCATCCTACGAAGAGGAAATATAAAACAACGAGGATTAATGATGATTTTTTCAGATATCTTTTCATGCCTTGCCTCCTCAATTATTCTGCCTGAGTAATGTTGGGTCAGGTCAATTGCATAACAGAGCGCGTAACATGGCACTATAACAGCTATGTTGCACTTATAACGATCATGCCAGAGATTGCAAGCGAATTTAATGAGTAATTATAGGTATTATCGGAAAGCCGGAAATGTCAACGCAGTGGCAAAAGAAGGATCAGTATCGCTTTCGGAAGTTAGCCCACGCTTCTTGCCGAATTACCAGACAAGAGGGCTTTTGTGAGCACAATATTGAAGGACTCTCCTCAAATCAGGTTTGATGAGAAAGCGGCAACAATGATTACATGTTGAATATTGCATTTTCTTCAAGGATGACATTTTATTGACTTCAGGAAGCTATACGTACTAAGTTCTGCTTTTCTTATTGAAGTTAAGCAGTTACATCATATATAAACTTTCATATTTTTGTTCTTTCGTCAAGGACTGTGTTGGTTGCAAATCATTCGCTGCATAATCACCTCCATTGCTTTAAAGTAATCCCGCTGTACTTTAAGAT
>Ga0082335_1001183_pt1 | contig 58337 bp, 57 predicted proteins | sample Subgrocontami58m_FD_72375 | JGI IMG/M metagenome (GOLD analysis project Ga0082335, IMG submission 72375) | Subsurface groundwater microbial communities from S. Glens Falls, New York, USA - GMW37 contaminated, 5.8 m (SPADES assembly) (version 2) ... | reverse complement strand
ATCTTCAAGATCGCTACCCTGGGCGTGGTTGGGGACCTCCGAGAGATTGTCCCTTTGCTCACCGACAGGCTCAAACACGCCGGGCTTATTTAGGAGGAGTTACATGCCTTACGAGAATATCCTGCTGGAGCGCTGTGGAGATGGGATCGCCCTGCTTACCCTCAACCAGCCGGAGAAGCGAAATGCTCTGACAGTCGGGATGCAGCATGACCTGATGGCAGCCATGCAGGAGGTCAAGGAAGATGCCAGTCTCCGGGTGATGGTAATCACCGGAGCCGGGCCGGTCTTCTGCGCCGGGGCTGACCTCAACGCTATGCGAAGCAAGTCGACTCTTGAGACCAGGGACTATCTCTCCCTGTTTCCCCGAATGGCAGCCACCATGAATGGGCTGGGTAAGCCGGTGGTCGCTGCCGTAAACGGGCTGGCCCTGGCGGGTGGCACCGGTATCACGGTGACGTGCGACCTGGCCATATCCTCCGACCAGGCCCGCTTCGGGGTGACCGAGACCAACGTGGGTCTATGGCCCATGACCATACAGGCCACCATGTACCGGTCCCTGGGCCGCAAGCGTCTCCTGTACATGTTGATGACCGGAGATACGATGGATGCCCAGGAGGCGGAGAGAATCGGCCTGATCAACAAGGTGGTTCCACACGATAAGCTGCAGGAGTCCTGGATGGAGATGGCAACGAATCTGGCGAAGAAGAGCCCGCCGTCCATGAAGATAGGGAAGGACTCCTACTACGCCATGGAAGACATGGAGTGGGCTCAGTCCCAGGCCTACCTGCGGGAATGCCTGGTTACTCTGCTCAATACCGAGGATGCCCAGGAGGGACTCAGCGCCTTCCTCGAGAAGCGCAAGCCCCAGTGGAAGGGACGTTGACACCTGGGACTCCGCTTCGAGCATTAAGCAAAGCGCCAATTCGTCCGGTATACCCGGGCAGTAGCTTGAGTTAGTAGGAGGAGTAGTTGGACTTTCAACTGACAGACGAACAGAAAGCCGTAAGGAACCTAGCCCGGGACTTCGCGCTAAAGGACCTCGTTCCCCATATAGAGGAATGGGAGGCGGAAGGGGTATTCCACCGAGAGATTATCGAGAAAATGGGGGATGCCGGGCTGTACGGGTGCGCCTTCCCAGATGATGTGGGGGGCAACGGCATGGGTTACCTTTCTCAAGTCCTGATTATCGAAGAGATAACGCGGCTTTGCATTGAGGCCGGGTACACTTTCAACGCTCAGGCCATGTCCGTGCCACTGGGAATATATAACTGGGGTAGCGAGGAGCAGGTACGTAAGTATGTTCCTAACCTTCTAAAGGGGAGCCTGGTCGGTTGTTACTCGCTAACCGAGCCTGATTGCGGGTCGGACGCGGCGGCCTTGAAGACCCGGGCCATCCGCGAGGGCGATGATTACATTATCAACGGGACCAAGATGTGGGCTACCTATGGGAGTGTTGCTGACGTTGTCCTGGTCTTTGTCAAGACTCAGCCGGAGATGGGATCCAGAGGTGTAAGCGCTTTCGCGGTTGAGACCAATGGTTTGAAGGGATTCGCTGGGCACAAGATCCCGAGCGAGATCGGCTCCAGTTGTGTACCCTCCGCAGAGCTGACATTCGAGAATTGTCGCGTGCCAGCCTCCTGGCGTATCGGCCATGAGGGCGATGGTTTCAAAGTGGCCATGAATTGCCTGGACTATGGGCGCATCACGGTCCCCGCCAGGGTCATTGGCCTGGCCCAGGCCGCTGTCGATCACGGAACCAGATATGCCAATGAACGCGTGGCCTTCGGACAACAAATTGGCAAGTTCCAGATGATCCAGCATCTCATCGCTGACATGGTAGTCGAGACCGAGGCAGCCCGTCTTATGGTCTACCGGTCGGCTAGTCTGGCAGATAAGGGCGAGCCCTTCACCCGGGAGGCCTCCCGAGGCAAATACTTTGCCACAGAGGTGGCCGTACGGGTCACGGGAAAGGGCATGGAGATATTTGGAGGCTACGCTTTTTCTAAGGAGTACCCAGTCAAGCGAATTCATGATTTTGCTCTGGCCATGCATACCGGCGAAGGCTCGGCCAACATCCAGCGCGGTCTCATCGCCCAAGATATCCTGGATTACAAGAGGATGACGCGCCATGCAATCAAGCCGAGATTTGCGGTTGATTCGGCAACTCTGTAGCTACGACGTGTCCAAAGAGATTCTAAGTGGTCAAATAAGATCAGGGAGGCGACTGGCCGAGCAACGACGTTACTGCCAATGCAGCAATGGCACATGTCTCCTGGCGGTGGGGCTATGAGGATCGAGAAGGCGCCTATTCCCAGCGTTCTGTCCCGGTCATCCCAGGCATCACCCAGGCTACGTCGTAAGAGCGGCGCTTCCAACGTGCTCCGCTTCGTGATCATGGCAAATAGATTAGCAGAGGGGGAGTTGTGAACTTCGAATTCAACGAAGAGGATAGGTTGTTCCGCGCAGCCATCCGGGAATTTGCCCAGAAAGAGATCGCTCCCCTGGTTGAGGAAGCGGAGGAGCGCGAGAAGTTCCCCAAGCACCTGTTCCCGATGGCAGGCGACCTGGGGTATCTTGGCATTCGTTATCCCGAGGAATATGGCGGAGCAGGAGCCGGCAAGGTCACTGAATGTGTCTACGTTGAAGAGCTGCACAAGATCTGCGTCGGTATCGCCGGGGCGCTCATGGTCCAGAGCTCGTTGGCTACGTCGGCCATCTACCTGAAAGGTACGGAGCGGCAGAAGCGGGACTATCTGGTGCCAGCAATCAAGGGAAGGAAGATAGGAGCTTTCGGGCTTACCGAGCCTAACGCTGGGAGTGACATAACGGCCATCGAGACCACCGCCCGCAAAGATGGCGATGGCTATGTCATTAATGGCGTAAAGACGTTCATTACGAACAGCACCTTTGCCGACTACATAATACTGGCCGCCTATACCGATAAGCAGGCGAAGCGCCAGGGCATCAGCCTCTTCCTCATAGATAAGGGAATCACGGGCTTCTCCATCGGAAAGAAGTTTGCCAAGATGGGTACCCGGTCCTCTGAGACGGCTGAGCTCTTTTTCGACAACGTGCGGGTACCCAAGGAGAAGCTTATAGGCGAGCAGGAGGGTGGCTTCGATAGCATCATCGCCACGCTTCACGGGGGGCGCATCCTCTTCGGGGCACGCTGCGTGGGTATTGCTGAGACGGTCTTCAGTATGGCCCTTGAACACGCCAAGCAGAGGATCCAGTTCGGGAAGCCCATCGGCAAGTTCCAGGCCATCGCATTCAAGCTGGCCCGCATGGCGACTGAGCTGGAGGCGGCCAGATCCATGACCTACCGGGTGGCCTGGATGTACGACCAGAAAATGCCGTGCATGAAAGAGGCCTCTATGCTCAAGCTCTTCGCGTCGGAGATGCTTCAGCGGACCACCTGGGAGGCGATGCAAATACTTGGTGGCACCGGCTACATGCGAGAGCATCCGGTGGAGCGGTTCTTTCGCGACGCCCGCCTCCTGACCATGACTGAGGGCACTTCAGAAATACAACAGATAATTATCTCTGGACAGCTTGGACTATAGCAAGTCTGCATGAACGCGACTGTTTGAAGGAGGATTCGTGAACACAACGAACGTAGGGGTAGTGGGCGGTGGCCTTATGGGTTCGGAGATCGCCCTGACAGTAGCTCGCCACCTGGGATGCAAGGTCGTGATCCGCGATATTTCGGACGAGGCCCTGGCCAAGAGCAAGGATACGGTCTTTAAGGTAGCGTCCCGGACCGTACGAAGGAATGAGGCGACTGACGAAGAGGCGGCGGACTGGCTAAGGAGAATCTCATACGTGACAAAGATCGAGGATGTCGCTGCCGGTCAGCCTGAGGTGGTCATTGAGGCCGTTTTTGAGGACTTGGCTTTGAAACAGGAGCTGTTTGCGGAACTTGACAGGTTGGTCCCTCCGACGGCCATTCTTTGCACCAACACGTCCGCCTTGCCCGTCACCTCAATAGCTGTCAGAACCCAAAACCCGCAGCGGGTGGTGGGTACTCATTTCTTCAATCCTGCTTCCATCATGAAGCTAGTTGAGATGGTCCGCGGCTACTACACATCTGACGACACGGTCGAGAGAACTAAGGAGCTCTGTAGGAGTATCGGCAAGGAGCCCGTAGTCTGCAAGGATTCGCCGGGATTTATCACCTCCCGCCTTATGGCCCCTATCTTGATGGAAGCCGTGCGCTGCCTCCAAGAAGAGTTGGCCTCAGTGGAAGATATTGATAAAGCAATGAAATTAGCCTATAACCACCCCATCGGCCCCTTCGAGTTCCTGGACCTCGTCGGCCTGGACACGATGGTCAAGGTCCTGGACGAAATGACCAAGACTATGGGGTCACAATGGCTTGCCCCGCCTCTTATGCGGCAGTTGGTTGCCGCCGGCCGGATGGGCAGGAAAGCAGGCAAAGGTTTCTACGAGTATGACAAACTGAAGCCACGCTGAGATTTAGAATTTCTTGATGTCTGCAATGCCGTGGCAATACTTGCTGCCACGAACTTGATACTTATTTGCAGCAACTTTCGTAAAAAGTTGGCGACTTGGCGGTAAGTAATCCCATTGGACGAACATTGGGATGTCTGTTCAATTTGCACTTAAAGAACGCGTACGACTTATGCGAGGAATTGGATGGTTTCCTCTTTCAGATGCAGCTTGTTATGGACTAAGGACGGGTGGATATAAAGGACACCTATGACCGGAGACGCAGTCCAGGCTGGTGCCCCGGCGCTAGGTTTGCAGCCCGCCAGCATCCCCCTTGCCAAGCCTCTGCTGAAGCGTCTCGGTTGTCCAGACTGGCACGCCATAGCCGAAGAAATAGTATCGCCCGTCCAGATGCCGCAGCCCAAGGTCAGAGCAAGCGCCACAGTGGTACTTGCGTCGACGATTAATTGAACGCAGCTCTATGCGATATTACAGCGCCCTTGAGGTTGCTCTGGCAGGTGCCGTTTCAGTTCGTATAGACGGCTCAGTTCCTCCTCGGAAAGCTCCGTCTCGGTTAGCACCCGTTGGACGGTCTCTTCCAAACGCTCCAGGGCCTGGGTAAAGCTCTCCTTCTGGCTGGGACCGGTTGGGATATAGAATCCGATAGTCTGCCCGTGCCGCTCGATGGCCAGTACGTCGTCGTCGCTGAGGTAACGTGTGGCGTGGTCGCGGAACTCACGGACACCCACCCGCTTCATAAGCTGAGAGGAACCTTCTGCTGGCCTAGCCGAGATCGCTTTGTCTTCGCGGTTGTCGGGCCCTGAACGTGACATCACAGTCCCAAGAGCCTCAACGGTACAACTGAGTAGATCGATAGAGTTCAGCCACCAGCACTTAGCTGGCTCCTGCTAGCATGCGGCTACCGTCTGCTGCCCGAACGCCTGTGAGCACATGCACGCGGCCCGGGAGAGCTAGCTCATCAGCCTTATCTGCTGGGGTTACGGCGACAACAAAGCACTGCCCTAACCCCTGCAAGTCTCTGCAGCATGTCCACCGATGGATTGTGCTCTCCTAGCTCCAGTCGAGCGATGTGAGGCTGAGGCATTCCCAGTTGCTTTGCCAGAGCGCGCTGGCTCAACCCATGCGCAGCGCGATAACGTGTGACCGCAATGGCAACTGCCCGTGCCAGCGCGGTGCGCTCCCAACGCTCCCGAGACACAGGATTCTCGTGAAAGCGCTCTTCCTGTAGCTCTGTAGTATTGATAAGTTCGTTTCTCATGGCGCCAGATCCTTTTCTACATCGTACTGCTGCCGGACGAGTCAGGGCCTGCTCTACAGCGGCCTGGAAGCCCCGTGCGTCCACTCTCACCTCAGGCCCGATGGGCTCCGATGACGGCTGCGCTGCCAATACACCGATAAAAACGCTCTCCACGGGCTGGCCGTAGCCCGTGGCCGCAACTCTCGCAACCCCTCAGCACCCTTCACCACACTACTGTGTGGATAAGGCAGTTAGTTGCCTATCGCACGTAACTTGGCGACACGCCCAGTCGAACAACGAGTGTATCTTCTAGGCACGACTTGCGTGCTGTGCAAGAATCAAAAATTTCCTCTTTCCATAGGGCCGGGGTGTGACCGGGGTGGGCTCGCTTGCCCACCCCGGCCTAGCCTAAGAGCCGCTGAGGCTCAGTTCATACGGAGGCGAGGCAAACCGGCCGGCCGCCTCCTTGGCGCGGGGCGGCTGGGCCGGACCAGCCACGCGAAAACTCCCGAGAACCCGGCCCAGAAGATAACCAGACCTGTAAACGAAAGAACGCGGAATGTCCAGACCAGGTCGGCTGGCATGTGAACCGCATCTGGATTTGTTGGCATGGCGATGTACAGCGCTAATGCCCCCGCGCCATATGTTGCCAGCGCTATGCCCCATCTGAGATGTCCTTTACGCACTCGACGCACGTAGCGATAGGCCAGCAAGGCCAGGACAGTGTTGGCCACTGACAAAGCCACGAACGTCAGAAATATAGCCTGCCGGTATTCTACGGTTGCCGGGTCGCCAACGCCCGGAGGGTTGGCGGCATATTTGAGAAAGGGCAGCAGTGCCACCGACCAACCGGCCAGCAGAACCAGCAGTGCATCGCGACCCAGCCAGCGCTTAGCCGTTAGCCAGCCCTGTGCCAGGTGGTAGGCGACGCCAAACAAAAGTGACCACGTAATGCCATACATGATAAACCCGAGGAATAGGCCCGCCTTCTGGGCATCGCGGTTCACCAGCAGCGTCTCACCGGTAACCCCTTGCACTTGATGTAACTGCTCCTCTATCTCGATCGCCTGGTCCATGACGGGTTCTGTCACGGCAAAATGAAAGATCGAGACAAGTATGCCGGCCGCAAGCCCGGCAATAACCGTTGCCTTAAGTACGGACCCCAGGGATTTCAATTCCACTGCACTTCTCTACTAACAATCAATGGCAAGGGAAGCCAGCCGCATGCCGTGCGTCGTGAACAACCTCGTGCAAGAGGTTTTGATCAAAGGCCACCTGACCGTGGACCAACGACAGCAGTAGCCCCTGGTCAAGCGCCAGCGCATAGAACGCTAGCAGTGCCACGAGAACTAAGCCCGCCAGCGCTCCATTTCTTCCTATAGGTGTCTCAATAATTTGTGGCGTCAAGAAACTCCTCCCTCCTTTAATTCGTGCCTGAAGACAATCGTGCTGTCCGTATTCGAGTCATCGGAATAGAGCATCACCTCCTTTTCAAAGGTTATGACGGAGATCAACTCTTGGAGGAAAAAGCGGAGACACCCGGGTTTAGAAAACACAAAACCCTGGCCTACGTTGGGCCAGGGTCGCAAGCTCCCACCTGCACTCAAGACAGGGGGATGGTCTTCTCAGACCGCACCTACCTGCACCTCTCCTCGAAGGCTGATAGTATAGACAGAGGCCGTGGACCTGACTTATCGGTAATCGAAGCCAAGGAGAGTAGATCGCCGAATCACAGTTGCGGGACAGCACCGGAGTTGCACCGGATTTCCCCAGCAGCCCCCGACCTGATCGGGGTTCTCTGCCACTTACCATATTCAATTAGAAAGCACAATACCAAATGCCTTCGATGTTGTCAATCAACAGCATTTTGAGTCTCTTTCATGGGCCAGCTTTAAAGCTAGATAGAGGGATTGGTGGAGAGCGTTTACCCCGAAGTTGGTTTGGTTATAGCTTTGGAGGTGATCCATAGCGAGGTAGTTCAGAGGATTTTCACCCCAAAATGATTGAGGGCTTCGCTCCTTACTGCTACAATCAATTTGCGCACAAATCGTAAAGAAAGGAAGAAACGCTTGCATATTATACAGAATCCACTCCTCCATTTTAACGATTTCTTCCGGATCAATCACTCTGATCGCCTGCACCTGGTGCTGGAGACCATTAACGCCGAGAAGCTCCTGCGGACAATAGAGTAAGGCAGCCCGGCTGGTCCCAGCGGTTATCCGGCGCGTTCCCTATGGTCAGCTCTCACCGCGGGGGTTATCTATCGTATGCCCACCATTGCCGAGCTTATCCGCCATCTCTACTCCAATCCTTATCTCCGGCTGGTCTGTGGCCTGGATGCAGTCCCCAGTGCTCCTACCTTCAGCCGTCTCCTCCGTCGCCTCCTTAAGCACGAAGACTTGCTTAACGAGTGCATCGACGACCTGGTCAGACGGTTTGCGGAGCTGGCCCCTGGCTTTGGGCAGTCCGTGGCCATAGACAGCACCGACGTCCATGCCTGGAGCCGGGGGAAGAAGCAGGGAGCAACCGATCCGGATGGCAGCTGGTCGGCCAAGGGTAGCAAGGAAGCGTCCAAGGGGCGCAGTCCAGCAGAGAAGCAGGAAGGCGACAAAAAAAAGAAGAAAGATAAAGAGGACCTATATTCGTGGTTCGTCGTGCCCAGCATAAGCTTAAGTCGGCTTGCCGGTGAAAGTCCGGTCAAGGTAGGATCAGCTGTTATCGACAGGGCCGGCCTAATTGAATCTATTTCGAAGGCAAACAGAAAGGTCGTCGGCGTTGACATGGAGAGTTACGCATTACTCCGAGCAACGAGACTTTCTGACGAGCGTCTGCGGGCTATGGTGGTGAAAGGCGTCATGGACCTTGGCGCCAACAAGTCGGATTCGGTAAAGAAGCAGGCTGCGTTCTGGGCGGCTGGGTTCTTGGCAAGATTCATAGCGGCGGAGTTCGATTCCGTATGCTTGGACGCGCCGTCGACATGAACAGTGTAAGGTCTCCTCAGAAGACAACTTTTTCAGATGGTCTGGAGGTCGAGGCGGAGTTATGGTTCAACCCGCCTAGTCCCTTCCTGATCGGTGCTCATCAGCCCTGTTGCGCCGTGACAAACGCAGGTCTCGCCTCGTCCGTTGCGGGGGCGATGGAAAAGAGTTTTCGTCAAAGCACGAGCCTTCAGAAAACAAAAAAGCTTAGCTCTTTGAGCATGGCTGCCTTGAGGCCGGGCCGATGGGTAGACCGGCCTCAAGGTATATCTCGCCATCAATCCACTTGCAGGAGTCGTAACTCGCCAGTAGTCCTCGTTGCTTTCAGGTCGATGATCCGCTGATTGGAGGAACCTCGATAGGCTAGCCTTCGATCGTGCAAGGCAGCTACAAATGGCCCATCGACGATAACGTCCGCCAGCGCCAGGACTCGCCGGATGGTAGGATCAGTCGACCGTGCAAGCTTTTCGAAAGTGAACCCGCTGTAGACGACGACGTGCATGCCAGCTATCTTGAGACGAGTCACCAGCTCGGCGCAAGCCTGCGCCTGACGCAACGGCTCGCCGCCGGAGATGGTGATCCCATCCCGCGGGAGATCGGGACGCAGAAGCTCCCCAAGTACGGCCTCCACCGTCATGAGCGTTCCTTCACGAGAGTCATGGATATAGCTGTTCCTGCAATAAGGCGTACATTGGAGATGGCACCCTTGCATGAAGAGCACGCTCCTGAGGCCCGGCCCGTCAACCATGGACTGGTGGATGAAGCCGGCGACTCGAACGAGGCCCGGCGTTTCGGGCGCTGCGATCTCGCTTTGGCCCGTTACCGACAGCGGGCACTCGCCGCAGTCCAGGTCCTTGCCCCTTCCAAGCTGAGCGACCAGGGTAGTGAGGAGAGCCGGATCGGCTCCCCTCACTACCAATTCCCCAGAATGGGGGTTGACCGAGAGTTCTATCTCCGTCACCGTTTGACCCTTGTCTGCTGCTGGGAAGAGATCCGCTGGTAGAATTCTCTGGAGTGGACCGTTTCGGCCGCCTGGCCCACTAGCTCCTCAACAAGCCGATGGATGTCCAGGCAAGAACGACCAGCCTCTCCCTGCACATGGGCCGTCAGCTCTCCTGTGTCGGTGTCTATCTCGAACTGGATTTCCTTCATCAGTACCTCACCTTTATCTTAATGACGCTTCCTTCGGTGGTCCTTGCGGCAGTGCCATGGAGTCTCTGAGTCACATGCTCCACTACCCGGAGACTGTAAGCGGTGCGTAGCTTCGACATCAGCTTCCCATCCAAAAGGACACGCTCGTCATACTCCGAGACAACAGCTACGTAACCCTTATCCGTCCTGACAAATCCCAGGTCGTTGGAAGCGCTCGTCAGGTGCTCTCGGCGGATGACCAGTTGGGCCCGTTCCGGCCGCATGTCGCCCTGGTAGCCATACAAGGGCAGCGTCTCCCCTTCTTCCAGCACCGCGAATCCTAAGTCTTCCAGGGCCTTCTTCAAAAGGACTAGGTCTCGGAACTGGATTTCATCGAACTTCTTATATGCGCTCATGCCATCTCCTTTCTTCTTCACTTGACGAGTATCAAAGTTCGAGCCGGCGCCGTCCATTGTTCTGTGCTGACGGCTCCGCTTCTAGCGCGAGGTGGGTCCTGGCCCACTGGCGAAGCTCCTCAACCTGCTCACGCTTCACCTCGGAAAGGGGCCGGTTGCTCGAGACTCTGCCCAGTATGTCCTGCGTGGTGACTTCGCGGGCCCCATCCATGAAAGCGGTAAGCAGACCTCCTTTTACCGCATTCTCGATCTCGGCTCCGGAGAAGCCCTCACTGGCCTGGCCCAACGCTTCGAGGTCGAAGCTCTCTGGGTTGCGATTGCGCTTCCGCAGGTGGACGGCGAAGATGTCTGCCCGGTCCTCCTTTCCCGGCAGGTCCACGAATATGATCTTGCTGAAGCGCCCTTCACGGACCTGCTCGCCTGCTAGCTCTCGCACATCGTTGGCGGTGGCGAAGACAAAGACGCCCTTCTGCTCCTGCATCCAATTCAGCATGAACCCCAGAGTCCGGGCCGTCTCGCCGCCATCCGTGCGGTTGGACGAAGCCAGCCCACCGACCGCTTTTTCGAATTCGCTCATACCGAGCACGCAGGAGAGAGTCTCCGCTATTCGTAGAGCCCTCCGGATGGCCGTGGCACCCGAGCCAATGACTCCGCCTCCTTCTCCCATTACAGCGCCCATATCAATGTCGATTAGGGCCTTGCCCGTGATCGAGCTGGTCACCTTCTTGAGGAGGTCCTTGCCCACACCGGGCAGGCCCACCGCCAGGATGCCACGTGCCGGCTCGATGCCATAGGCCTGGGCCTGGGGACTGAAGGTCAGGGCCATCTCCTGGATCAGGCGGCGGTGAGCGGCGTAGCCCCCGTAGCTACTAGCGGGTTCCGGGTGGACGTAGGTGAGCGATCCTGACTGGCGGATGGCCCCTTTCTTCTCTTCGAGAATGACCTGAACGGACTGGGGGCCAAGCCCCCGGCCCAGGATCACTGCCTTGGCCAGGGCGTTCTCTATCTCCGCCTCAGTAAGCCCCAGCAAGGACTGCACGAGACCCTCCTTGGTTGCCTCGTCTATGTCCACGCTTACCTCGTCACTGTCTTCCAGGTCAGCAACCGATTCGGACAGAAGACTCTCGATCTCCTTTGCAGACGGAAGAGGCAGATCCAGCTCCTTGACCTCTTTCTGTAGCTCTGTAGGGACCGAGAACTGCGGCGAGACGAAGAGCAGGTTCTTGGGACAGGCCTTGATCGAGTGGGCCAGCTCTCTGAGCCGCCTGATAACGACCGGGTCGTGTTCCAGCCCGGGATGGAAGTCCAGGAGGACAAAGAGGCCGCTCTCAAGCTTTCCATCGATCAGGTCCAGGACAGCCAGCGGGTCCTGCGAGTCCGGAAAGGCCTGCTTCTTGCCATCCACTCGAGTCAGGCCCTTAATGCGGGACCAGGTGTAGAGGCCCTTGTCCCGATGGCGCTGGGTGGAAGCCAGGGCGGCAACCAGGCGAAGCGCCCGCCCCTCTTCGTAAGTATTCAGTACGATGAGCGGATAGCGGGCCCTGATTAGGACATCCAGTTCTTCTAACAAAGGGCACCTCCTTTAGCTGTGAGTTGTACCACCAGAGGCTTTAGCGTGAACTTGCACGCTGGGGATTTATGGGAATTCGAGGTCGGGGAGTGGGCGACCGGACTTGGAGAAGGAGTCAGCGCTGAAGAAATGGAAGGTTCACACCTCAAGGGCTCTAAACCGGCTTGGCTCGGCGCGGCGCTTCACCTCTTCTGCCGAGGCGTGGGTGAGGCGGGCGATCTCGCTCAGCACCCCTTCTATAGGCTCGACCGCTCTGCGGCGTTTTCCATTCTTGGGGATGGGTGAAGTAGCCAGGGTTTCCAGTTGCCGAAGTAACTCCTCCAGTTCCCCGTCCTTCTGGCAGTTGAGGAGCCGGAAGGTACGGGCCAACCCCGCGGCCCGCTGGGCGGTCTTCCCTCTCAGATGGCCGTTCTTCTGTAAGCTATCGCCGATGGCACGGGCATCTTCGTACACCCGTGCTCTCAGCTGGTCCCAGGCTTCCTGGTAAGGGAACGCCATCTCCCGGAGCTGTTCCCGGTAGCAGGCCAGAGCCTCCCGTCGCATTTGTTCCTTTAAGGAAGCCTCACGAGAGGCTTCACGGCGCATCTCCTGCTGCTCGATTGCCAGCCTTTCCCGCTCCACCTGGCTGCGCGCTGTCTCCAGCAACTCGGTTTCCACGTCTGAGTCTCTCACCAGCATCCCCGGCCGCCAGGTCAGCCGGAGGGCCGCCACCTCGCCGCGGGCTGGAATGGCGTCGACCTGGCGCCGTGTCAGGTCATCAGCCCAGTTCTCCTTCAAGATCACACCGAAGGCAGCGTAGCGCCGGGCAGCATCGGTCGCCACCTGTTGGAAGACTTCCATCATCTCCTGCACCACCAGGTCGTGGTCGGTCTGTAGTGCTTCCCTGGCCCGGATGAAAGCCTCTTCAGCGTCGGCGAACTTCTTTCTCCATAGAGGCCACGCCGTATAAGGCACGTAGCGGTAAGGTTTGAACCCACTGATATCGTAGGACAGGTTCTGAAGCGCAGTCCTCGCCTGCTGAGCCGCCGTCTCCAGTGGCGCCAGGTAGCGGCTGGGGATCAAGCCCTTCTGGCCGGGAGTGAACTTGACCGCCCCCTTGGGCGGTGGCTCTATGCCCAACTCTTCCCAGGAGAGGTGACGGGTGAAGCGAGACAGGCCTTCGACATCGAGGTCCACGAGCGTGCCATCCTTTGCCAATTGAGAGAGCTGAAGCCGGACGAGATGCACCCGGTCAGGCTCAATCCAGAGACGCTCAGCGTGCTCGTCCCGTCTGGAAAGCACCGAAGTCGCCGCTGCGCCTGTCATGGCTTGATACCTTCAGGTGATTGGGGATTGCCGGCCTCAGGTGAGGGCGAGAGTCGCAGACAGAGGCTTCTGGCCCAGAGGACATGGTCTTCGAGGTTGTCTGTTCCCAGCAGGTAGACGCCGTCCTTCTCCTCCAGCAATCCCAGCGTACGTCCTTTGATCCTCCAGGGTACCAGGCCGTGGAATTCTTTGAATACTAGCTCGAAGGGCCGAGATGCGAGACGGCACGACGTTCCCTGCCTTGTGGCTCGGCCCTTTGTCACTGCGGGCATACTCACTTGGAATACCAGGTCCAGTCCGTCTAGCCGCACGTCTTTGACCACAGCGTCTTGCAGGCGCTCCAGGACACACTGAGGTTCAGTTTGCTTTGCCAACGCATACTCCTTTCCGATCTGCCAGGTGGTTCGCCAGAACCAGGTCCTTCACCTCTGACGGCAGCAGGTCCCCAATGTCCTTGGCGCCCCAAGGCAGTTCTATCTTCACAGCCCGCTCACCCAATTCCGCTGCCAGACTGTCCATGGCTCTCTGGCCGGCATCATCGGCGTCCAGGCAGAGGTAGACCCGTGCTTTGTCGGCGAGGGCCATGGCCACCTGGCGGCTATGATGGGTTCCCAGAAGGGCTACCGCCGGGATCGCTCTCCCCAACTCTCTGGCCATCTGGCGTAGCAGCAGCAGGTCGATCACACCCTCTACTACCCAGGCTTCGTTGCTACCTTCTAGGGAATCCTCACCCATCAGAGGCTTGGGGATGGGCAGGCCCAGGTACTTGGGTGGTCGGTCATCCAGGGCTCGGCCGATCAGCCAGACTGGTCTGCCCTGTTTGTATACGGGGAAGGTGAGACGCTTCCACATCCGTTCGTTCCCCCGGTCGTTCAGCAGGCCGAGCTCCCGGGCCAGGAGCCGCTGCGCTGGGGGCAGGGTCCAACCAAGGCCGGCAAGACCCGAGTAGCCAACCCTGTCAGCCTTGATGCTCTCGAAGGTCAGACCACGGCCTAAGACATAGCGCAGGGCTGGGGGATGCTCCTCCAGGCCGAGCTGGTAGTGGGTGACCACCTTGTCCAGGATTTTCAAGTGGTCGCCAGTGATCGCTTGCGTTGGCGGAGGCGTGAGCAAAGCCGGAGGCCTGGGGGCTGTCGGGGCATGGCCTTCCAGGTAGGCGACAGCCTCCCGAAACGTGAGGTTGTGCGCCCTCTTCACGAAGTCGATGGCATCACCCCAGGCCTGACAGGCGAAGCAGAAGTAGGTCTGCGTGCGGGGATACACGGTGAAGCTGGGTGTGTCGTCGGAGGGGTGGAACGGACAGCGGGCTACCAGGTTGGCTCCCTCTTTTCGCAGCGGGACGCCTTCTTCTTCGATGACGTCTTCCAGCCGGTGCTTATCCTTGACTGCCTGAATGTCGATCATGGCTGACTCCTAGCGCTTTTGGCTCCCCTGGCGATCTGTTGAGTGAGACAGCGGGGGCAGAGAACCCTGCCCGTCTGTTCCTTGGCCCGCTCGGCCACCTCCTGGGGCGAGAGGATCTTCCCTTGCCGCGTCCGGCCCTCCTTGACCGTGCCCTGGCACTCCTGGCACTGAGGGCCCGTCTGGCTGCCCAGGGTCTGATCCTGGCGATGGTTACTGTTGGGAGGAGGCTCTGGCCTGGCGGTGAGCCGATCTTCAGCGTTCGAGTCCTCAAGGTTTGCCCAGGAAGGAAGACTTGCTGGCTGTTGGCGCGTATGCGGTTGCTGCTGCATTGACTCTTGAGTCTGGGGGCTCGGCTGCCTTGGGTGTATTTGCTCGGTGGGTTCGCTGGAGCCGCTAGCTGGTTGAGCCGCTGAGGTCGCCTCCGCCTTTCCGTAGTTGCCGTTCCTCTGCACCCCGGCGTCGGCCGGGGCTTCGGTGTCGAAGTCCAGGGCCGACTCGGTGCCGAATCCCAGCATGGCCAGGGCCCGGGCCAGGGCATGAGTCTGGGCTGTTTCCACATACCGGTAGACTTCATGTAGGGAGGCCATCCCCAGACCCTCTGCGCTTCGGCCCCCGGGCAGGGTGATGGTGACCTTGACGATCACCAGCCTTGCCGATAGGTGCACCAGGTTGCTGGTGATGCTATATTCGCCATGCCTTTCCAGGAACCAGACCAGCCGCCAGCGGGCAGGAAGGTACTCGCTGCCGTCCTCCAGTGTCCGCAGGTGCTGAACAGGGTCGAATGGCAAAGCCTCGGGCTCCCTAAGACTAGCCGTGCAGCCGGTCGGGCAGTTGCCATTGCGGCCGGATGCTGAAGTGGGTTCAGAGATGGTTACGGTACCCACCGGATGAAGCCTGCAACGACTTCTTGCCCCTGGGTCTTGCTCTCTGTGGAGCGGATGGGCTTGCTCTTGTGATCACTTTGTCCTCCTTCGTGATTCAATTGTCACCATCAGAAAGGAGACGTTTCAACGCCTCCCTGGCTAGGTGACGCCGGAATGCGTATTTCGACCGCGTCGAAATTGAACTGATTGCGGTTTTAGCGGCGTCATGCTACTTTGTTAGCAGATGACTGGGAGAGACAGTGCTCGCCGCTATATCTGAGTTGATGTAGCTAGCAACCTTAGGAAGCGGGAGGGTGAATGGGCCATCCGCTGCCCATTGGTCTGCCGGGTGCGTGCCCTGCACAGATAGAGTTTCTCCATGGCCCTGGTGACTGCTACGTAAAGCACCCGCAGTTCCTCTTCCACTTGTTGCCGGCTGGGCTGCGTTTGGCCGTGCTGCAGCGGGATCAGCCCTTCTTCAAGGCCGATGACGAACACCGTCCGGAACTCCAGACCCTTGGCGGCGTGGATGGTCATCAGGTTGACGGCGTTGTCGCCATTGTCCCGCCCAGCGTCATCCAGCAGAGCCACCGACCCAAGGAAACCACCCAGAGAACGGTCCGGCAGCCCTTCTGCCAGCGACTTCAGGAGCTGAATGTTGGCGAGTCTCTCCCGGCCGTCCTCCTGGCGGGAGAGCCACTGGTGGTACCCCGCGATACCGAGCACGTAGTCGATGAAGGATCCCAGGCTGAAGTCGGGTTCTCTGGCCCGGCGGATGAGTGAGGCGTGCAGCCGAAGCCAGGCCGCTCCTTGAGGGCTAGATGCCAGGGCATTGGCGTCCAACTCCTCTCCCTCCTTCAGGCTCTTCTCCACCCGCGGCAGGCCCCGCGGCGGAAAGTTGATGATGCGAGCCAGGGCGTGACTCGATCGCGGATTGTGGGCCACCTCCAGGTAGGCCAGGATATCGGCTACCTCCTTGCGGGCCAGGAAGCGCTGGCGGTCTCCCCAGATGCGGTACGGCAGTCCTGCCTCCAGAAGGGTGGCCTCCAAGACTCTAGCCTGCGACTTGGTGCGATAGAGTACGGCGCAGTCGGATGGGAGATGTCCCTTATCGAGAAGGCGCTGGACCTCCTTCACCACAAAGCGGGCCTCGCCATGCTCGTTCTCGGCCAGATGGAAGATGGCCGGCTCCCCTGTGGAGTTGTCCGTCCAAAGCCGGCGCTTTCCGTACTCCAATCCGGCGGAGAGGGCGTTGGCCAGTTCTAACACTGTCGTGGTTGAGCGGTAGTTCTGTTCCAGGTCTATCTCTCTGGCCTCCGGGTAGTCTTGCCTGAACTGGGCCAAGTAGCGGATATCCGCTCCTCGCCAGGAATAGATGCCCTGGAGGGGATCACCTACCACGCATATGTTGCGATGGTTGTCAGCCAGGTGTTGCACCAGGGCGTACTGGGCGAAGTTCAGGTCCTGGAATTCGTCCACGAGCAAGCAGTCGTAGCGCCCCTGGCAAGCGGCTAGTACTTCCGGGTGATCCCGCAAGAGTCTGGCTCCGGCGGACAGCAGTTCGTCAAAGTCCACCGTATTCTCGGCCAGCAATGCCTCGCGGTAGGCCTGATATGTGGCCAGAAAACGGGCCTCCTCTGTGTCTTCAGGAACCATTTCGTCCGAGAAGCACAGGAGGTTCTGAGCCCGGCTTATCCCATCCAGGAGTTTTCCCAGGTCCTGTCCCCTGGGGTCAATCTCCAGCGATCGCAGGGCCTTCTTTAGCTTCTGCTTGCGACTGCTGTCCTCGCCTACAATGCTCATGGTCTCGGGGGCGTAGCCCATCAAGTCGCCGAAGTCTCGTAGCAGGCCGTAACACCAGGCGTGGAAAGTACCCACGAACATCTCGTCCAGGGTATCGCGCCCCAGGAGAGTATCCAGGCGTTCGCGCATCTCCCGGGCCGCTTTGTTGGTGAAGGTTATGGCCAGTACCCGGCTGGGTGATAAGCCTCTGTCGGCGATCAGGTGAGCGATGCGATGGGTGATGCAGCGGGTCTTGCCGGAGCCGGGACCGGCCTTGATCAGGAGGGGACCGTCACCATGACGGACGGCCTCCTCCTGCTGGGGATTGAGATGGGCCGTCTCCAGCATCGTGGCTTGGATGGCTGAAGCTACGGCCCGAGGCCCAGCGCCATCTGGAACTCCCGCAGAGCGTCTACGTCGGGGGGATTCTGTCTCACAGACGGAGTCTCTTCACCGTTCTTCTCAATAGCGACAGGCCCGTTAGCCGGTGGAGCCAGTTCCTCTACAAGGTCCAGAGCCCGAGCGTTGAACAGGTAGAGGAGACCCCAGGCCAGGAAGAGTGAGCCGGTCTGTTCACCATTGCTGAAACGCTCCATAATGTCCTTCTGGCCTTGGACCATCCTTTGATCGAGGCTTTCTGTGAACTCACTGAGGATGGCTGCAGCTTCCTCGGGGGAAGAGCTTCGGGCCTGGGCTTCGGTCCTCTCCCAGCCAGAGACGAGGCGGTCTACCAGAAAGCGAAAGAGAGGTTTGAGCTTGTCCCGATGGCGGAGAGCTGCCTCCGCCATGGTGTAGGAGTTTAGTGCCAGCAGGAAGAGGCGGGCTTTTTCGAGGTCGGCGAGTTCTCGCGGCCTGGCCACGGGGTTGCCTTTCGGTGCATGCTTGAATAGAGGCTCAAGATGAACTCCTTTCCGAGGGGATGCGCGGAATCGAAGGAAGTTGAGGACCAGCAACAGGCAGGCTGGATAAAGTGAGCGGGAGGCTTAAGTCGAAACGAAGCCTCCCGCCTACTCTCGCCCGGGCCAGAAGGGTCTTTAGCTTATCCTCTCAATATCACAGTTTCGTTACGGAAGTCGAAAGCCGGCCGGTATCGTTCCAGGAAGTTGATTCCCAGAAGCCCGTCAAGCCTGAGTTGAGCCGGCAGCCGCAGCATCAGTACCTCCAGGCCTGATACTTCGGTGGTCCCTACACGCACCGAATCTATCCTGAATGCCGAGACGGTAATGCTGGTGGCGGAGTCGGCAACCACTACCGACCTGAAGCTGGCAGGTCTGGTCACATCTACCCCGAGCTTCTCCAGGGAGCTACGTATAAGGGAGGTCCAGGCTGCGCCGGTGTCGGCCATGAGGCGAGCCCGCCTGAGCCCGTTGAGGACAGCCTGTACGCCGAAGACACCGCCAAACTCCCGGGAAACAGATATGTGGCTGGCCTTCCATCGCCCTGCGCTCACAGGATTACGCCAAGGCCCTCAGGGATAAGCTTGCCGGTCCAGAACAGGACGGTCTGGGGCCTGGGGGTGGGCCTTGCCAAAGGCAATCTCCTGTCTGACCAGATCGTCGTGGGCGGAGTCGCCTCCGTGACCCTGGACAATACCGTGGCTGGCGCGCCCGTGGCGATGCTCCCTGATGACCTCGATCAGCACCCACTCATCCGGGTACTGAGCTTCGATGTCCTTGATCCGTTGCTCTTTAGGCTTCATGGAGACCTCCTCACTGCACATTATGGCGCACCGCTGTACCTCCGTCCGTCTAGACCGGCGCCGTGACGCCGACTGGAGGTCTTGAGCGGCTGCGGTTCGAGGTCGCAGTTGCGGGCCTCTTGCCCCCAAGCGTCGCGTCTTTCGGCGCTGTCCCGAAGATCTCTCGCTCCTGCTGCCTGGACAGTCTATGGCCGCATTGAAGGCACAGCCTCTGCTTTTCGCAGGGATCGTAGATGAGGTCGCCCCGGCAGCGGGGACAGGCTTTCAACAGCATGGTATAGGCTTTGGCTTTCATGGGCTGTTACCTCCTCGATCTTCTTCAAGACCTGCTCCTTTTCGAGAAAGTCGGCGATAGCCCGGGCTACCAGCCGGGTCATGGGCTCCTTTCGCTCTTTGCCCAGGCGGTAAAGGACTGGTATGTATTCTTCGGGCACCTTGGGACTGTACATCTTGCTGACCTTCGGCCCTTTTCAGCTTCCCCCGCCAGGAGAATCCTGCCCATGTTCTGCCTGGTCGCAGACTACCGCCGCTATCTCCGTCAGTCCCCGGACCATTTCCTGGCAGATCGTGAGCAACGCCAGGTCTTCCCGGAAGTCCTCGTGCTGGCGGTTCTGGGGGAACTTGGACACCACGGCGCTCACGGTGTCGAAGTCGTAAAGGATGGCCGCGGCTATGTGCCAGAGAGCGGTCAGGGCAGCTTTGGCTCCTGCCGGTAGCTTGCTGTCCTCCTCCGGAAGACGCAGTCCCTTTTCCACCATGCTGGCGGAGACCTGCTGATGGCCCCGGCTGGCCTGCCAGTAAGGCAGTACCCCGTTCCGCTCCAGCCACTCCGTTACCGTGACGCTTGTATCGGCCTTCATCCCCCGGCAGTCCGGGCAGGGCGAGACGAGGATCACCTTCTGGTCCCGCCAGGCCCGCTCCTCATCTTCATCCTGGTAGAAGCTGACAACCCGGCCCAGAGGAGAGCTCCGGCAGACGCCGGGGCGGACAGGGTAGATGGCACACGCCATCTTGCCGGGAACTCGGGAGGCTTCGAGGTCTTCGAGGGTCGGCTCCTCTCGACCCGCCAGCCGCTCGGCGAGCTTGCTACTGTCGGCTACATGGGCCAGGAACGGGCAAACGCGGAGGTTGTCCCCGATGGCCCGAAAGGTGAACATGGCCAGGGGGACACGCGACTGCCCGCCCGGGAAGACCTCTACGAAATTGCGGCGAATCAGGTCTGCGGTCGTGCACTGCAGATAGCGGCGCAGGCGAATCAAGTCGTAGGGGTTTAGAAGAATGTCGATGTTGGTACAGCAGATGCCGCACATATCGCAGGCAAAGTTGAAGGTGTCTTCAGGCTTCAGGACGGGAGTCTTGCCTCTCTCTATGTCCTTGGCCATCCTTTCCAGTTCATCCACACGCATCTTGGCTCCTTTCTGTACAAGTCACTGGAACAATCCATCTTCCATGTCGTCGTTGTGCCTGAGCTAGCACGGGCCTATAATATGGTCGGGAAAGATGGGGGGACTGATTACGCAATTGGCCTGGCTTAGGAGTTTGTCTGCCGGAAGGCGCACAGGCCTGATAGTTGCACTTGTGGTTCTAGCCGTTATTTCGTTTTTGGCTGGCTCGCGTATGCTGCCCTCCTCGTCTTCAACAGCTAGCGAGCTCGTGAGAGACCGTGATACGGACGCATCCACTCTGGTCTCAGAGAGTGAGGAAGCTTCTCGGCGCGCCCGCGAGGTGGCGTCAGACGCTGTGTTACGCCAGGCGGATGTGGATCCCGCCACGGGCCGGACCGGTTTCCGCTTTGCCAGCGCGGTGCTCTCTCAGGAACTGGTTGTTATCGCGCCATCGGTCCAGCCTGACGCCCAGTGGGAGGTTAGAGTCGTAGGTGTCTCGCCAGTGAGCACACAGACGGGGCCAGGTCTGGACGTTAGTATGCTTAACGTGGGACCAGCGGCGTCGGCCCAGGCGATGGCCGGGCATTGGCCAAGCTGCACCCCGCGCGGTCTGACTCTGGCCGCTGCGCGCGGCGCGTTAACTTGGTACGCTTTCTGCAATCTGCAGGATGGTAGCATTGCCGCAGGGACAGTTGACGGCCGTACCGGAGAATTTCAGCCGTCCGCTGCACCGCCTGCAAAGCCTCCGCCAACAGCTATGCCTAACCCGTAACCGCAGTGTTTTCTGGCTAAATGTCCAGCTCCCGTCGAACCCGGCGAGTTAGCTCCGGTAGCAACGGTTCCAGTAGGGCAAGCAGCGCTAGGTGTTCGTGCCGCAGGGCAAGACGGTACTCTCCGGGCGTAGCCTCACTCCGTACTGCCGCGTAGCGTAGGGCAAGGAAGGCATCCCTACCCTGCACCAACTCCCTGGCAAGTACTACGCCATCGGGGCATCGCGTTCCGGACAACAGCATGGCGCCCGCCGAAATTAGCTCCGCCTGGTCGCCGTCCGGAATTTGGCCGCGATAGGCCAGCCGGCCCCGTAGGAGGATGAGAAGACTCTGCGCCGGTGTGAATGCCAGGAACGCCCAGCCCTTCGCACAGAAGTGGCTGTTCTGGGTCATTCCCTGATAGCCCTGGTAATGGAAGCCCCGGTACTGCAGATCCCAGGAATTGCCTGCGTTGAAGCTCGCCACATTCAGCGGTCCCTCGGCCCAGGGGAAGTAGGCCCGCAGAAGCCCGTCGCATAGCGGGCAGACCTGAGCGTAGAATGGTTGGGCTTCAATCTCAACCCCATGCTTGGGCGAAGAGAGGGAGAGGCGGTTGCTCTCCCGGCAGTAGCTCACGGACATGAACTGGTTCCTCCTTTCTGACTTCGCAGTCCTCTGTTTGGTCGATCTCCAGGAGCCTGGCTCCCCAGTGGACTACCGAGGAGCGGCCCCAAGGCAACTGGGCGCGGGAGCCTACTCCCAGCGACACCCCCTCGCCGTCGCCCACCTCCAGGAGCCGGGTCCGCCAGCCAGGCCGTCCCAGGCTGATGAGTTCCTGGGCGAAGTCCCGCCAGTCTACGGCGCTGGTGGCTATATCCGCCTTCTCGTCCCGCATGGCCAGGGCGATGGCCTCTCCCTTCTGGGCCAGTAGATCGTTCATCTTCCTCTCGAGCGGCAGATTGGCCAGCAGGAAGACTACTTTGAGCTCCCTTGTCTGTCCAATACGGTGGGCTCTCCGCCACATCTGGGCCATCGCCGCCGGTGACCATTCCAGGTCCAGCAGAACCACAGTGGTGGCCCGGGTCAGGGTAATTCCTAAGCCGGCCGAGCCGGTGGTCACCGCCAGCACCCGCGGGGTGTCCTCTTTCTGGAAGGCGTCAATCAGGCGGTTGCGCTCGGCGATGGGGACATCTCCCCGAATCACTCCGCAGCCGTAGCGGGATAGCCTCTTGCCCAGGACCTCCACTACTTCCTTCTGCCAGGAGGCGATGATCACCTTCTCGCCGTTTCTGGCTGCTCCCTTCACGATCCGGTCCACCGCTACCAGCTTGCAGGTATCCATGTCTCCCTTGTACCAGGGGAATGACCAGGGCTGGCTGGCCACCCGCCGGAGGGTGGTTAGCTGCGAGAGTATCTCCACCGGGGTTAGCTGCTCCGCTACTCGTGCGTATCCACGGACCTCCAGCGCTCGTCGCTCTTCTTCCAGTTTTTGGTCGTACCACTCCCGGAAGCGAGACTGCATTTCCTCGTACAGATGGGCCTCCGCCTCGGTGGGCAAGAGCCAGACCGTCTCCAGGTTGGCCGGAGGGATCGACAGGTGAGATGATACCTCCGGGTCGCTCCAGCTGCGCCGGAGCATGATCCAGTCCATCATGCCGTGCCACTTGTCGACGCTCTTCACTCCGGGAACGATCCGGCGCCGCCCCTGGCTATCGTCGTAAGTAGCAAACTGTTCAAGGAAGCGCTTCTGGCCGCCCAGGAATGGGTAGGGCAGCACGCAGCTTCCCCGGAAGAGGAGGAATAGCTGCCAGTAAGCCTCGGAAACATAGTTCTCCAGCATTGTTCCGGTTGCCAGGAGGGTGCGCCGGGGCCGGAGTGCCTGGCAGGCCCGGCTGCGCTGGGCGTCGCGGGACTTGGCGGCCTGGCTCTCGTCGAAGATGACCAGGCTGTAGCGCCGCTTCATCCTACGATAGAGCGGAGGTTTGTAGGTCCGGGCCGCGTATCCGCAGAGGGGGCAATAGGTCAGGCTGTCCTTTTGGAAGGCCCCGCAGGAGGGGCAACCTCGCTGCTCGTGGAGTTCCCGTCGGCAGGTCGGGCACCGCTTGTCGGCAATCGCCACCTCTGATTCGCAATGCGGGCAGCGCCGGTCGCTCTGGTAGGTAACGACCTGGCCAAGGCGCTCGTAAGAGATGAGGTGGAAGCGTTTCCGGCTGGCCAGGTCCTCACGCCTTTCGACGATCTGCACCTGGTCGCCCAAGCCTAACTCTTCCAGTTCGTGCTTCCAGACCTCTATGAGGCGGGAGTAGCAGACCACCAGGACCGACTTGCTTCCCGCCAGCGCTGCCGCCGCCAGGCAGATACGGGTCTTGCCCAGCCCCTGCTCGTGGGCGGCGATTGCCCGCTGCTTGCAGGCCAGAAGGGCGGTATCGTGCGCCTGCATGGGGTTCAGCTTGTCGGCCAGATCCAACTCTTCGAGACGCTTGCGATTCAGAAGATACTGAGTGCGCAGTGCAGGCGGGACTCGATCGACAGGGTCCGGAGCGAGCTTCTGCCTGAGCTTCCTGGACATGGCGCTGAAAGAGCGATATTTGTCCTTATGCTCGGCTGGCACGTTCTCGAAGGAGGCCTGCTGGCGGTCCAGGTGGCGGCGCTTGTTTCTTAGGTATCCGATAAGCCCCTTGTCCCACTCAACTGTCAGCCCTGCACCGCAGAGTATCGACTGCAGATCACGCTCGGCCACCTCGTCTCGAACCAGGGCCGTGAGACTGGACTTCTTTAGCAGGTCGCCGGTTTGAGCAGTCCCTGCGGTCCCTGCGTCATTGAGCTCGACTAGCTTCAGCAAAGCCGCAGGGCTATGTGCCTGGAATATTACGCTGTACGTTCCCTTCTTTGCCACAACCCGGTCTTCGACGGTGGGGTCATTCACCAGCCGAAAAGGCTGCCAGGACTTGGCCGGCCTCATCCGTCTGGTCTTGTCCGGGAAGCCAGCCTGGGGCTTTCTTACCGGTGCCGGGTGGGAGCGGGCGGACTCCACCAATCGCATGTGGGTGAGGAGCTCGTTGCCCGGTCTTCCGCCCGGGAGTTCGGGATCCAGGGTCGCAAAGAGGGGTCCCCAGGCGGCCTCGTAGCCGTCAGCAGGCGCCAGGGCGGTGTAGCCTTTGTAGGGTCCCCATAAGAGGTTCAGGTCTGTATCCAAGTTACCTCCTGATCGAATTTGCTTCCGTAGGAGCAGCAGTCTTACATTCCGGCCTTCCACTACGTGCTTTCCGGCCATGCGAGGTCCACCATGCTCGCCATCGGTCGAGCTCAGCCGGCGTGATAAACCACCTCTGGCGGTGCTCTCCTTTCAGATGGACAGCGCGGAGCCAGCCTCGCTCGATGTGGCGCAGGATCGTCTCGGTATGACACCCTGCAAGTCGGGCAGCCTCTTTGGGGGTGTGGTAGGCTGGCGTGGGGTGATCCTCCCGCCATTCCAAGGCATAGTCCCGCAAGACCCCTTTCTCCATTAAGGCCGGCCAGTAGTCAGTGGGGTGGGCCTCAATGAAGGCGAATACATCTTCTTCACGGATGCGCCAGATGGTGGAGCGGGTCGGGGCGCGAGACGCCCGCAGCTTCCCGGCCTCGATCCAGGCGGTCACTTTGTGAGAGTCTACCCCGAAGAGCCGGGCCAGGGCGCTCTTGGTGTAACAGTCGGAGAAGTTCTCGGCCAGACCGGTTCGAGGACGGCGGATGCCCAGACGCTTCATGCGCACGGCGACGGCGTTTTCGCTACGGCCCAGGCATCGGCCGATAGCCTCCAGGTGGAGCCGTCCCGAGAGCCGAGACAGGGCCACTTCTTCGTCTGGGGTCCAGGGCCTCTTGCCGATTCGGGTGGGAGGTCGCCCATCCCTGACCTGACAAACAGGGCTGCTGACATCAATATTCATGGTATATGGCCATGAACAAGTTCCCCCGGGCCTTTTGGCCCGGGGGAAAGCTTTAAGCGAGCAGTGGCCCTAGCGGCCAGCCACCCGAGCTCCCCAGCGTGATGCCAGAGAGACGATCTTGCTCGCTACGGCCGGATGACCCACGCCGCCGCGACCATTACGCCGGGCGGCCAGGACAAGCTCTGCCCTCCTTGCTTCGTAGGCGGGGAACAGTCGCGACAGCTCCAGGGACTCGATGGCCCGCAGCACCGACCATCCCAGGCCCGGCCTGGCCGGATCGAGTTGTTCCAGTTCTCTACCCAGACGCTCGACCAGAGCGTCAAACACGGTCGGGGATGCCGCAGCCAGGGCCACCGCCCTCTCCATCTCCGGTGTGAACTGCTTCTGCCAGGAGAGCTCGTCCCAGGGAGCGGTCTCCAGGAAGCGGATGATTTCCCGCTGGCTCACGGCCCTCCTGGCCTCACCTTCTGCGCGGGCCTGCTCCAGGGCAACGATATATGGCAGAGCCTGGAGTTGCGTCTGCCGAACCTCAAGGGCCGATCGGCGGGAGTCAATCTCGGCCTGCCTGGCTCCAAGTTCTGCCAGTTCCGCCTGCAGGGCATCCCGGCGAACGCAGGCCTGCCGGCCTTGTACCGAGAGCCTCTCGCGCACGTGGGTCAGTGCGCCTTCAATGTGGGTCTCGATCTCCTCTGCACTGATTACGCCGGCGTCCACGTAGAGAGCCAGGGCTTCCCTGACCCTGGCCGTTGTCTCCTCGATCGCTGCCTGGTCGGCTTCTTCTCGCTTCCGGGCCTCCCCCTCAGCTTCGGCCAGCCTGGACTGCGCCAGGGCTATCCGCTGTTGCAGGTGGTCCATCTCCCTGGCCACCAGCCTGGAAGTGCCCAGCACCGCCTCGTAGTCTGCCTTGGCCCTTTGCTCCACTGTCGTCAGAACCTTATCCACTGCTTCTTGACAGACATCCTGGGTGCCGCTAACGTTTGAAGTGACGGTTGGGCGTTCGTTCGCCCTGGAAGCCTGCTGAGCTGCTCTCTCGGCAGGCTTCACTATTCGTGTGTCGATGCTGCCCACGTATGTGTCTCCTTTCTCTCTCCCGGCGATTTCCTGGCGCCAAGCGCGGCAGACTGCGGACTCTATGGCTGCTTCCAGCCTCACAACGTCGAATCGCGTTGATGGCGATCTCGACCCATTTCTTGGGACCGGCTCAACAGCCTGAACGGTTAACATGACCTTCCTCCATCTCGTTTGTTAATGGGGCCTGTGCTGAATTCCGATCTCTGAAGACGCGAAAACCCCGCCGGGAGGTATCTCCAGACGGGGTTCGTGTCGTTCAGTCGCGCGAAGTCGCCTTATCCGGCGGTCTTGCCGCGGGACAGGGCGGACCACGCGCTATTCAGTTGTTACAAGGTTGACCCATCACCTCCCTGTTCGTTCTATAAGACGATCGCCGATGATCGCCCGAGCCGTCGTGTAACTTCCGACCAACTGGGTCTGGTCATCTCGCTGGGGTTAGCAAGCTTGATCCTGTCCAGGCCCGCAGCCGGTCTTTTTAACGAAGTTGCTAGCGTTGCTGCTGGTTCGCTCTCGACCCCGGCGAGATTCCCATTCGAGGAATGGCCTCACGGGACTCCATAGTCTCGCAGCTATGAAGGCGCAGCGGAAAGGCCCAAAGGCCACATCGCTGCCGTCGGCCGGTGGAATCCCCTGTCTCATGGTGCATCACCTGGTGCACGACGGCATGGCGCCTCTCTCAAACTATAGCTCAACGCTAGCACCGGGAAGCCGGGCCTGTCAATGCCTTTTTAGCCGAATGACGCCACTAGCCGAGAGAATGTGCCCGAAAATTGGTCCTTTTGGCGTCTCAATTGACCGTTAGTGCAACAAGTTCGTTGCCACAGTCTAATCCGGCATCAGAATCAAGAGTTTTTGCCAGGCGGAACGGAGGATGTTAGCGGTCGCAGGCAGGGTTAGCTCCCGCGAGCGATAAAGGAGAAGGATAGATCGTTCACCTTGCCCATCCTGAGCATCGACCTGCTGCCCATAGCAGACGTCATAATCTCAGTACCAGTTATAAAAGAACACACGTGCCTAGAACGTCAGGCATAACGCTTGGTCCAAAGCTATCACGTTCGAGTCAACAGTGCACTTTCAATCGAGCCTAGCTCCTAATCGACGCCAGTTACAGTCAGTTATCCTATCGCTGCAACGGGACGATAATTCGTATAGTGGTGTCGAAGACAATCCTGCAGACTAGTGAGAATCCCATCGCTCCTGTTATCAGTGCGTGTGTCTGCAACGTAAACATTAGGAAAGATGAAGAACATGCGCCCGCCACCTGTGTCCTTGAGCGGCGGATTGTCCCTATCATTATAGAAGGCTTTGCTCACCCTGGCCGCGAGGCTGTCAATTGGCTTCGATGAATCCACCAGTAGAAGGGACAGCTTAGGTGCAAGGAACTGATGGCGTTCATGGAAGGCTTCCACTTCCCGAGGCTCTATCCTATCCGGTTCGGTGCACTTGCACTCCACACACATCATTTCTGAGCCACGCACAGCGATTACATCGTAGTCATTACATGGTAGACCGTCTAGGCAGACGCTTGGAGTGGCTGACCAGTGCAACTTCTCAGCAAACTTCTGTGCAACGTACCACTCCATCGTAGGACCATCATTGTCTGCCGCGACTTCAGGGTGGATAGCCCAGGAGTTGCCTTGCTGTTCTACTAGGCCTTCCAGCAAGAGTATGTCCAAATACTCCCGAAGCTTTTCACCATTACTGCAACCAGTTTTCTGCGCGAGAAAACTCTCGCTAAATGGACCTTCAGACCGCTTGGTTGTCAGTAACTTCAACAGGCGACGGAACGTGTAGCTATTGTAACAGGCATCAATCTTGGACTCTCTTAGGCCGATGCTGGTACGAGAGTGCAAGACCTGACAAGGTTTGTTCTGCTCTAGCCAGACAAACCCCCTTGATTCGAGGAATTCTTGCACGTGTGGTCTACAGTTTGCCAGTTCCCAACGGTTCATAACCCACCTCACCATTGACTGAAAGTATATCTACGAAGAGCAACTATGGTCAACTCGGGTGTTGCAGCCAAGCGAAAAGATGAACAACAAAGATGAACAACAACTTGACATCTTCGTTTATGTGAGTATCATTTAGTCATCCACCGCCGCGGTTGGCTCAAAGGAGTCGCGCCATGCGTTGTTCTAGCGGCCCCCTGATACGACCGGCAAAGGTCGTAGGTCGCCAAGAAGCGCACTATCTCCTCCACCGGTTTCAACTTGTCCCTCCCTGAGGTCAATTCGAGCTTGTCTTGAATTGAGTCAGTCGCCGAAAGGGCCCATTCACAACTTTACAAAATGGGCAGATTTGGTGTCCGCCAGTGGGCAGAAGAGACACCGATACTATGAATACGCATTAGGAGGCCGTCTACCCGGATCGCAACAAGCTTTACCCCAGGCGGAATAGAATGATTTCCGGCAGTTAGGGAGCACGCTGTTATGCAGCGCAACAGTCCACATCAAGGCGAACGGGTCTTTACTCTTCTTCCATTTTTCGCCGGAGCCGGGTTGCTTCTTGCGTCGACAGTGTTTTGACAACCGACTCAGCTCATAGTAGTCCCGAACGAGCACCATACACTGCTGCGGGAGTGACAGCCGTGGCTGGCGTGACACCCGTCAGCTTTCTTCCCTATTTGCCAAGAGTAAACGAGCCATCGCCGACGCCCACGGATGTGCCGGTGCCCACCCCGACATGGTCTCCGACGGCCACATCAACCCCCATCGGCGCCCCGGTAGCTACACCGATTCCAAATCCGCTCCGTAGTCCAACCGCAACCTCTGGCCCCACATTGACTCCAACCCAAACTCCGACGGTTACAGCGGCTGCTACCGCCAATCCCACACGAACATCCACGGCTACAGCCACCGCGACTGCCACGGCCACAGCGACCCCAACTCCAGTCCCGTCAATTCGTATTACTATTCTTATTCCTTCGGACAAGCTTGACTTGCCAAATGACACCGTCCTGGCTAATCGAGCATTGGCCGCAACTGAACAGATCGGTAACTTTTACACGGATCGAACGGCCGGCCTTGTGCTCAGGTATACCACGCCGCAAGTCCTCCATACGACGCACGATGTGCTTTGGCTCACAACTGACCGCAATAACCAGCGTGTTTCAGCAGATATTGGCAAAATATTCCAAGCTTTGGTTGAAAACGGTCAGAGCGGCCTTTGCGGAAACAACGTTATTACAATTGTCCTTGTTTGCGACGACTTGACAAGGAGGCTTTAGCGGTGGAGGCACGTGTGGTGATCCAATTCAGCATGTACCAGACTCTTCGCCGACAGCTGGACCGGGTCAATCTGGATTTGTAGTTCTTAGCCAGTGGACGTTAGATTATGTGCTGTCGGGAGGAGATTCAAGTAGCTGCCTGAACGGGCAGGGGGAAAGTGCACCGGTTGACAACTGGAAATGCAAGGCAAACACGCTAGCGGGAACCCTCCTTCACGAAGTTGGCCATGCCCTGGGCCTGAATCATCCATGCCAAGGGTGGGAAGCAGATAATTGGAAGTTCACGGCCAGCCAATGTGCTGCTTTGGTTATGCAAACTCACTGGAGTTACCCAAACGTAGGCTTTGACTCTCGCGAGGTCGGCATCCTCTCGGTCAGTCCCTTCTTGAGCCTGACTACTGCAACCACTACGCTAACACCAACTGCAACTTCGACCCCAAGTCCAACAGCAACACGAACTGCGACCCCGACTCAGACGCCGAGTCCTACCCTGGGCGACGATTTCAGTAGCACTAGTCTTGGTTCCTCTTGGACATGGATTGACCCCAACGCCGACTCAACCTACCTGTTGTCGGCCCGCCCTGGGTCGCTGCGCGTCAGTACACCGATCGGTGGAAACGACCTGTATCCCGGCAGCAATTTCGACGCACCTCGTTTGCTGCAAACAATAACAGGAGACTTCAGCGTCACCACTTTGGTTTCAACAAATCCGACCTCAGTCTATCAAGCCGCTGGTCTGCTGGCCTGGGGCGACGGCAACAATTTTGTCCGGCTTGAGAGGGAATCTGCCGGCGTGTCCATGCATTTCCGCAACCAAGGAAGTCACGACGGAATACCGGCGGTCCAAACTAGCGCTATTCTTGTATATCTCCGTCTGGCCCGCTCGGGTTCGAGCCTCGTTGGCAGCTTCAGTACAAACGGGTCAACGTGGACGCAGGTGGGAAGCATCCAGAGCCAAGTGGGGCTGTCACCTGGGGTTGGACTAACGGTGTTAAATCAGTGGCAAGACAATTCTTACTATGCCGATTTCGACTTCTTCTACCGATGACCTCAAGCGTTCTTGGGAACTCTCGCAGGTTTACTTGGGATTCAAGATGGTCGCCATCTGAAAACTCAAAACGGAAACTACAACTAGCTTGGCACAACACATTTGATTTGTGCTACGGTAGCACAACCGAGTGCGTCTCCCTGAAGCTGCTCCTGCGTCAGAGTGCAATCTTCTCCTGCGGCACCGGCCGCTGGTCGGGAGGTGAGGAAGGTACGCCGGTCGCGCAGCGGATGCCCCGGCGCAGCCGGTGCCGGCGAAAAGCGGTATTTCTGGCTTCTTGCAAGTCTCTTTTGATCCCCGAAAACTGGTTTGGGTAAATTCATGCCTTTCTGCCAAAAGCGCCTCCAAACTCGCCGAGTTCGTACCAACGAGATGTGTTGTGGCGCGGACTATCTATATATCCTCTTTCTATTTCTTTGTGTGAACATTGCTTATTTCCACGTCCCCTTCTAACTTCGTTGCACCCTCGTTCTCTTCAGCCTCCCGCTTCCTACGTTACCCTCATTTTCTCTCGTCTCTCGCTTCCTCATGCTCTTGTGCTTGCATTCTCATTCCTGATCCCCCTTCTACCTGATTCTTGCATTTCTCATTGCCTCCAATTTAATCTTACTGCCTCTTGTTCCCCCTGCTGGTTGCCCGGCCTGGCTTGCTCTACCGGCTTCTGCTGCTTGGGGCTCTTCGCTACCAAGATTCACACAGAACGTCAATTCGCCGATCCTTGACCTCAAAAACACTGGTGTGACGCCAGACATCGTCCTACTATTCACTCAGGCTTGGAAAGGAGGACTTCATGGCGCAGGACAACCACAAACCGACCACCGACGGGACCTATGCGGACGGTGACATGGTACAGATACCCCTGGTCAACCTGGAGCCGGGCCCCAATTACCGCTCGCAACTTCGGGATATGGACGCCCTGACATCGTCGGTCTACAGGTACGGCGTTCTTTCCCCCTTGTGGGTGAAGCCCCATCCTACCAAGCCCAACAAGTACACAGTCTTCTCCGGCCGTCGACGCTACGAGGCCGCTTGCCATGCCGCGCAGCGACACGCCAGGGAGTCCGACTCAAAGGAAGCTCTGGCGGTCCAGGTCGGGCGCTACACCGTGCCCTGTCGAATCTTCCGCAACCTGGGCCGGCACAAGCAAGCGATCTATGCATTGGTGGAGAACCTGGTTCGGACGGACACATCAACCCAGGATACAGCCAGGGAAGTCGCCAGGGCGAAGAAGCTCCTGGAGGAGCACGAGGGGCGGAAGGTCAGCGTTGACGAAATGATGACCCTTTTTGAGGGAGCGGGACGGCAGGGAGGGAAAGTCTTTCACAGGCGCCATGTCTACAGGCTGTTGCGAATAGCTGAGATGGACCCGAGAGTGCTGGAGGAGGCCCGCCGACAGGAAGTAGAGATGACCGATCTAGAGGCTCTAGGCAGGCTCCCCAGCCCAGATATGCAGCTGGCGCTGATAGAATCGATTCAGGGGGACAAGCTGACGAGACAGGAGATGCGGGACCTGGTCAACCAGGTCCTGGCTTCGGGGAGCACAGCGACGGATCTTCCCGCGCTGGTAGGGAAGCTTCGAGCCGATCGCCTGTCTCCGACGGGATCCCCGCCGGGTGAGCCGACTCAGGGTTCCGATAGGACCGACGACAACTCTGATGGGAAGATCCTGGTCCACGCCGACATAGGATCAGACGACGGTGCGGAGCCTGCCTCGTCTGCCAGAGCCATCCCGGAGCCATCGAAGGTAGTCAAGCAGGAAGGAACGTCCAAGCCATTAGGAAAGGCAAAACCCTTTGTCCCTGGTTTGAGCGCCTCCGCTGCGGAGCCGGCCCGGGTCTCCCGGCCAGACGAAGGAAACTCCCGCGTGACCGCTGCGAGTGCGGTGAGGGAGGCAGAGAGAATATCGGACAAGAAGTCCATGGAGGACTGGCTGAGAGAGGTGGAGGCCAGGCTGGGGGAAGAGGAAGCAACCAGGACCAGAAAGGCATTGGGAGAGAAGCCAGGCACGGCAGAAGAGATAAGCCTGATGCGGATCATGCACATGTACAAGGGCGTCCTTCCAGAGCAGCTCCCCGGCTATCTCTCCCAGTTGAAGGAGAACATGGCGCAGTCGCCCTGGTTTAAAGAGGTCGTTGTCTGCTCGATGGAGCTTCTGGGTCTGCTCGGCCGGGCTGAGGAGCACAAAAGACTGCACTCGGTGCCCCGGCAGCTCTTTCAGATGCTCCTGAGCGAGCTCTACAGAGCGGCGGCACCCTATGACCAGGACCTGGCTTTCTATCTGGACCGGATATCTCGCTTCCGTAAGGAGGAGTTCACGATGCAGCCGGTGGCTAAGGGATAAATGGGTGTAGACCACAGGTCTGCGTGGTTGAAGATGGGCCTGCGACCAGCCCCCCATGCGACTTCCGTGTCGACGGCGAGACGCCATGGAGCTGTGGCCTGGCGTCAGAAGAAGGAATTCTTGAACGGGAAAAGGGGCTTCTGGGGAGGATGGGCGGTTTCCTGGGATTGCCGAGGCTAAATAGGACATCTTAGCCTGATGTCGGTGAACCCAGTGCAAAGCCCAGGCCGGTAGGCAGGGAGAATGGAGCAAGATTTGGTGATGGTCGTCTTCAAGAAGGTCCGGTCGTACATCGTACTCCTGGCGGCAGTCGGGACAGCCTTTTTTATCGTCCACGGCGCCACCCGCTCGGTGGAGATCCTGGTGGCAGCCAGAGACCTGCCGGAGAACACGGTTATAACCGAGGATGCCACCAAGCCCGTCTCCATTCCTGCCGGCGGGCTCTTCCCCGGCACCGTGCGGGCAGATGACGCGAAAGCTGTTATTGGCTCTATCACCAAGGGCTTCATCCCGGCGGGCTACCCCGTGTCGAAGCCCTATCTGCAGGAACCTACCGGTAAGGAAGGCTTCGGGGTAACCTCTCGCATTCGGGACCCCCGGAACGTCCTGTTCCCCGTGGCAGCTTCGAAAGAGAAGATGGCCGCTGGCGGAAGACTTCTAGCGGGAGAGTATGCGGATATTTACCTCTCGTGGTCCGACCCTGAGGGCAAGTCGGCCATAAGTGCAGGCAAGGGTGCAGCCGATAAGGTTACTCTCTATCTCCAGCACCAGCGTGTCTTCGATTACGACGGGAAGCAGCTGACCATCGAGATCCCCAAGGCTACGGCCGCAGTCTTGGCCTTCGCCGCCAGGGTCGGAGACATCATTGTGACGCCCTCTCGGGTGGATGAGGTGATCCTGGCCGATGGCGCGGCGAGCGCTGACGTTGCGACTCTACGGGCGCTGTTCTCGAAGGCAGTAACCGACACCGTGCAGGTCAAGGAGGGCGACGAGAGATCCCGAAATACTGGAGGTGGCAGGCAATGAAGATGGTAGCAGTAGCGGCGGCGATACTGGTCATGGTTGGCGCCGGTTTGGGCTCGTGCAGGATCTTGACAGAGCGCCCTGTACCCTCACAGGCCGAAGATCCGCCACCTGTCGTGGCGTACGCTGCCGATGAGGCAACTGTTGTGCCCACCCTGACTGCCACTGCCACGCCGACTGCAACAATGGTAGTGCCCACACCAACCCTGGAGCCCACCGCTACGCCATCGCCGGTTCCGGCGCCCACCGTCGTTCCGCCTACTCCAACCCGAACCGCGATCCCACCCAGGCCGACCCCCACAGTGGTCGTGCAGAAACAGCCCGTACCGATAGAGCACGCTGTCCCGCAACCGACGCCTTCCCCTGTTACGGTTGTGCCACCCAGAGGGGCTTATCCCTCGCCTGGCATTGGCTCGCCGGAGGCGGTGGCCATGGAAGAGAAGACGCTGGACTACCTCAACTGGGCGAGAGCAAAGCAGGGTATCCAGCCCTACAAGACGAATCTAGAGATGCAGGAATTGGCCCGGGAGCAGGCACTACTCTATGTGCAGACCCGGGAGAGCACCGGGCAGTACCCGCCGGCTGACAAGATTACAGCGGCGACCAGAGCACGCGGTTGGTTCTTCCGGGATGGAGGAGGGCCGGCACCCTTCGAGTGGATGCCCTATTCCTTCGAAGAGATCGCCGGTAATCCTGACCGCAACATGGCCTATGTGCCTTACTACCGTAATCCTAACGGAACAGAGATAGGAATTGCCTTCGCTTTCTATAGCGGCAACGGAGCCTTTGGCCAGGCAGGCCGCACGATAATGGTAGTTGTTTGGGACGGGGAGTGGGACAGGTAGGATGTCACTCTTAAAGCGTTTTCCCTGGTGCATGGTCCTGGCGAGTTCTCTGGCAATGGGGCTTTTGTCCCCCGCCAAGGCAGATACCACCGCCCTTCCACCTCTGGATCCCGGCTATCACTATGTCACCAGCATCGTCGTGGATAATCCGGTCACGCCTTCAGGTATCTACGCCGTATACCGGGATGGAACCACCACAAGCACAGCAACCGATAGGAGCGATATCGTACCGGGAGCCGGCTTTGTGAGAGAGGCTCCAGGCCCGGATTGGCGAAACTCGGGGACGGCGCCCCCGTGGCGTCGGACGGCGTGTGCCGGAGAGCCTGACTTGGCCGCTGGCACATGGTTTTGGAACAAGTACTGGCAGGTTAGAGGAGACCGGTGGGTCCTGGCTAACGCCTTCTGGGTCTTCGCTGCCGAGCATCCCTGTCGGACCCGGGAACCACTGCCCCCAGTTGGGCCACCATCTTCTCCGCCGACTACTTCGGGAACGAAGACGTATAGCAGGGGTTATCCGCCTCCGCCACCCTTCAGCGACCTTCTGGTGCCGGCCCGCACCGTGGTCCAGTTGCCCACCGAGTTCCAGGCAACGGGCGGGCAGCCCGATCCCAACCAGGGGGAGAACATCCTCGGCATAGAGGAGCTGCCGACCAGATGGGATTTCGGAGACGGAAAGGGCCTGGAGGACTATGTCTATCGGGCCAGCCACACCTATACCTGGAGCTCCTACGGCCAGCCTTGCCCGGCGGAGTGCCAGGCGGAGATTGGCCAGGGACTTGGGGCCTACAGAATCTCCATGACCCGCTGGTGGCGCGCGCTGTACCGGTATGAGGTATGGGAGACGGACCGCCACCATGACGAGCCCATCTACGAGGAGTCCATCGACCCGGTGACCGGCAAGCGATCCTGGAAGGAGATAGGCTCGATCACGGTCGCCGACCCTGACGCTTTGCTCTGGTCAGAGGTGAGAGAGGCGTTGGTCGAATCGGGCCGGGTCCGCTGGCTGCCGGTCATCCAGGTCAAGGGCATCAACCTGGGGAGTGGATAGCGATATGGCAACCCAACCAACTTTTCAGCCCTTAGACGAAGGACAGCAGCCGGTCCAGGAGATCCGGGTGATGCTGGTTACCGAGAAGCAGGAGTGGCACGACGCCATCTACGGCTACCTCACCGGCAATCCGCGCTATCACATAGTCCTGCTGGGCTGGTACACCCGCCTGCCCCTGCTCATGGCGGCCCTGCGCACTTACCGGCCAGAGGTGGTGCTGGTGGACTACGATACTCCGGGCCTGTCGACCCGGGCGGTCGAGTCCATCTACGCGGCGGTCGGCGCCACTTGCCTAGGGCTGGCGCCCAGAGGAGACTCGGCAGCGGGTGCGGCTATGAGGGACATGGGTTGTGTGGATAGCCACTGCCCGCCCTTTGACACCGACGAGCTGGTCCTCAAGATACAGATGGCCCACGTGAGGGCCGAGCAACTGGCCAGGGCGGCCAAGTCCCCCATGGCCAGGGAAGTCCGAGACCAGGTGCAGGTCATCAAGGACCGGATTATCACCTTCCACAGCCGGGCCGGGGGCGTGGGCAAGAGCACCATGGCCCGGGAGACGGCCGCCACTCTGGCGCTGATTGGGCATCATCCGACGGTGTTGGTGGACTTCTGTGCCACCGGCTCTATCCAGTTCCGCCTCTTCCCCTTCACGGACCAGGACCGCCGGCACAACCTCTTCCGCCTCTGCCTGAACGCCTCGGTGGAGATGGAGGACCCGGCGCTAAATGAGTTGGTACGCCAGAACCTGCTCATCTACCGGCGCCATGGCAACCACGAAGGCGAGTTGAATCTCCTCTTTGCTCCTCCGCTGGATGAGCAGTGGATAGACGAAAGCCTGCGCCAGCCACGCCTCTTCACCCGTATCCTCGAACTGCTAGCGAGGCTGTACACCTTCGTGGTGGTAGACATAGGCCAGGACCTGAATCTTCCCTCGCACGCGGCGGCTCTGATGAAGACCGACCTGGTAGCGCTGGTCACCACGCCCAGCCCTCAGACCGTAGAGATGCTGGCCGAGGGCCTGCCGGACCTGGCCCGCCTGGTAGACGCCGGTCGAAAGCTACGCTTCGTGACCAACAAGGTCGAGGAAGGGGTCGGGCTTAGTGGCGGCCAGATCAAGGCGATGCTCGACAACTTGCCCCAACTGGGCGAGGTCCCACTGGCCACAGCAGAGGTCGAGAGCTCCCGTATGGAACGGAGACCGGCCATGCTAAGCGACAGGAGCACACCCTTCACCGTCGCGGTCTCCGAGATGGTGCGCAAGCTGGCCCCACTGCCGGAGGTCTATGTGCCCAAGCAGCGATTTGGCCTGTTCAAGAGAAAATGATGGACAGCGTACAACAGGGCTTTGACCTAAGAAGGAGCGTCCGGGAGCTCGTCGGGCATGCCGCTGAGACTGAGAACGAAGACGCTCTCGTGGAGCGGATCGCTACCGACGTGCGGAGTCGTCTCCTGTTCGAGCCAGGGGGCGATGGCCGGCAGGCTCAAGCCGAGAGTCTCGTCAATGAGGCTATTGATCAGGTTGCACTCCAAAGGGAACTTCGACACGAGCCGTTCGACAGCGGCGCGGTGAGGCAGAAAGTCCTCCAGAAGGTGCTCGGCCTGGGAGTAATCGATGAGTACCGGGCCATGCCTGGGGTCACTGAGGTCATCTTCAACGGCACCCGCTCGGCGTGGGTCTACCGCGGCGACGAGCGCCTGGCCGTGCCACCACTGGGTGCGGAGGAGCTTTCGCGTGCCGTGGAACTGCTGCTGCGGGAGAGCGGACAGACCATCGGTCCATTGAATCCACTGGTGGACGCCCGGCTGGGCGATTCCCGGCTCCGCATCAATATTGTGGACAAGAGCATCAACCAGTCAGGATACGGTATCACGCTACGGGTCTTTCCCGAGAAGCCCCTATCGCTGGATGAGCTGGTAGAGCGGGGTACCCTGAGCACTCAGGCAGCCGAGTTTCTGATGGCGATGCAGGAAGCCCATGCCAACATGGTGATCGCCGGGGGCACCTCCTCGGGCAAGACCACCACCCTTTGCGCCCTGACCGACCGGATCCCGGGGTCCGAGCGGGTTATCTTCATCGAGAATCCGGCCGAGCTTCCGCACGCCAACCCCAACCACACCGTTTGGGAGACCAGGAAGGCTTCATCCGAAGGAGGACGCACCGTGACAGTGGGGGAACTGATCGTCAACGCCATGCGAGCCCGCCCCGACCGCATCGTGGTCAGCGAGGTCCGGGACGGAGCAGCCCTGGAGATGATGGAGGCCATGGGCACCGGCCATGAGGGCAGCTACACGACGCTCCACGCCAACGATGCCCGGGACGTCTTCCAACGGCTACTTTCGCTCATGTACATGGGCATGCGGCATGACATGCCCCAACGGATGCTCACCTACAAGCTCTATAGCGCCTTGGACCTGGTGATTTTCCAGCGGGAGGTCCGCGAGCCGGTAGGGGATGGGCACTGGCGGGTCCACCGTCAGGTCACCGAGATCGACGTGGTCTCCGGCCTGGACCGGAGCACTGGCCAGGTGCAGACCGGCGAGCTCTTCCGCTACGACGGCGAGGGCCTACGCTGCCTCGGGGGCGAGCTGTCCCCAAGGCTCATTGAACGCTGCCGCAAGTACGGCGTACCCGTGCCGCGGCTTCTGAGGGAAGGCGCATGAACTGGGGCGAAGACAACGCCATGCCCAGCCAGCCCGAGCGTTGCGAGCCTACTGCCGTCCCCGATCCGCTACGTCGGAAGGTCATGAGCGTCCTGGCCAGCATGGTGGACAAGCACCGGCGTGTGCTGGAGAAGCATGAGCAGGTGGTCATAACGATCTATATGGACTGGAGAGAGGGGACAGTCAAGGAGACAGTGATGGCGGTGCCTGACGGCAGGATTGGCGTGCTAAGCAAAGTCGAGGATCTAAGATCTTCCCTTTGAGCACGCATCCTCGTTCCATTGTGCAGATACAGTTCACTTGGAGACAGGTTACGCTGTAGCAGTATTCTGCAACTGAGGTTTTGAAACCCGCTGGCGGCCGCGCTTGTCCACTATGGGCTTCTTGCTGTCCAGTTTCTGCTTACGTAGGTAAACCCGCAACTGGAAGCCGATGTGCCGAAATAAACACTGCCACTGGCTAATGTGGCCGAATTGAAAGTGCCGGAAAATGCGATCCCAGGCATTCCAAAGGAGACTGTACCATAGCTGAATGTGCTGTTGGTTGAGATAGGACCAGGTCCTGGAACCAAGGTCGTCTTCTCCGAGTCGAATGGGCAACTGGGAAAACCACTGACATACAATCTGAAATTAGACCAGGTAGTACCGTCAGCTGATACATCGAAGCTTACGCCAGAGCCAGTATTCCCAGTCCAATGACCACCAGTCGGGGTTGCCGTTACTGTTGTGGGTGTCGGGGTAGGGCTGTTAGTCGGCGTGGCAGTGTTGGTTGCTGTAGGCGTGACGGTTTGGGTTGGCGTAGGGGCTGTGGCCGGTGTCGGCTCAGTACTGAAGGTGGCTTCCCTCCCCGTGAAAGGCAGGTAGACAAGAGACGCCGGTGTTGGAGTGGGGGACTGCACGGTCGCGCCATATGACGGTGATCCATAAACGTGGGTAATCATCGAAATCAAGACAAATGCAACAGCGAGGATACCAAGGCTGAGGCGCAAAGCGGAACCTCCTGATGTAATTGGAGCGGCCACAGCGCATCGACAGGATTTGAAGCGAGGTGCGACACGTTGAAAGGCCCAAAAGAATATTAGGGGCTTTACACTGGAGTGTCAAGGGTTCCTTCTTGGCTTGTGGGTTCCTTCTTGGCTTCTTGGCGTTTTCGGATACTCCCTCATCTCTCCCGCCAATCGTGGCTCTTTTATGTACATACCCATTTGCCGCTTCCATAACCCGAAAGCAAACTAGGCGGCTTGCGGTCGCTCCCTCCGTGCTGGTAAGAGGACAGGCAGAGGAGGGCTTATGCTTTCCTTCGATAGTACAGGCTAAGTTGCAGTGAATGGCTGACATGTTGTAGCAGTGGTCTAAGTAGTGGCTAATGGGGGGGTGGAAGGATTGCCGTCATTAGGGACTGGAAGTGATAGCGGTGTGAGTCAAACTACCGCTCATCAGCGGCAAATACTGTGAGCCGGAGACTACAGTCGCTATATGAAACAAGCGGGATCGAGCGTTGGGGACCTTAGGAGCCTCCCATGACTGGAGTATACCAAGTCTCGAGGGGATCCTCAGGAGACTCCGTCCTGGCGGAGTCCCTAATGTCAATAACATTTTGAGAGGTAACTTGCTTCGTGACATGTGCGGTGTCAGACTCTGACTTTCGTGGGAAGTGGGAGTGCCAGGGTGGCGCTGTATACCGAGAAGTGTGTTACTCTGCCAAAGCCCAGCCCGGCCGAGATTCTGACCAACATCTGGGCGGCGGACGGCTACCTCGCCTCTCTGGAGACCAGGAAGGACGGCGTTTTGTATCGCCTGAGGGCCTGTCTCGACCAAGCCGGCCTGCGCCGGTTGCGTATTCTGGAGTTCCTGGGGCCGAATGTCAATCGTGCCGCTCTTCCAGGTTCCTGAATGCCGAGCTTGCGTCGAAACCCTTTCCTGAGGCTCCGACTCAAATGAAGGTGCTCCCCAGGCTCGATCGCTTGGCGCTTTTCCAAGTTCTATTATCGTGTGTGGCCCTTCCCGACGTCGGGTTCGCGGACTTCGATGTTGGGGGCTATTGCATGCCTCGTCATCGGGCACGAAGGCGATCCTCATTCCCCATCCGGCATAGGTGGTTAGGAGTCGTCCGAACTCCCCAAGTGATAGCTCCTGGTCGTCAATGTAGATGACCGCCTCACCATCGGGCCCTGCATCATCTATGACACAACGCAGTACTGCACCGCGATGAGTCCACTGGTTAGCCAGTGCGTGGTATTCGATTTGAGGATGTCCTGGGGGTACCTCGATTGCGACATGCTCGTATTCCAACGCCATCTGGTGCTGTGCCCGGAGGAGCCGATCATGCTGGTCGAGGATTTCCTGGTCGGTCATCCTCTCCGCCCCTGGTCCGATCTTGAGGTGAGTCGTCGAGACGTTTGGCTCGATGTATTCGATGATGCCGTACTCACCTTGCCGGGTGATCTTCACTTGGTCGAGAGTAGCGATGTAAGGCTTCTTCATGCGCATGGCTATTCTCCGTTCGAGGATGAATTCGGACGGCCACTACGGCGCGTCCACGGCGGAACATTCCCCCATGCGTACTTGCCTCTAGAGGTAGCGACAATTAGTGGCGGCCCGGAGCGTCGGAGCTATGCCTACAAGCCGGGGATTGCCGCCCTAGATAGATAAGCGTCGCACTGTGCGTTAGCCGTCCGGAGGAAGTGTAGCATGCTCGGCACACAGTTTCATCCCCAGGCTCTCGAGCGTCCTCGACGCCGCTCCGCCGCTCCCACTTGCCATAGAACCACCGATTGGATGGCACGTTGGAATGACTCGAAACCATCCCATCGCCTATTCGACTCTACACCTCGCTTTGACTGCCTTCTATAGCAGGCAGCTTTACCTGCGGAAGCACCACCACTATGGCACGGGCGATGAAAGTCGGCAGGAATACAGCCATGAGGGACTCAAGACCGAGGCATAGATTCAGACCTTGGCTCTGACCGTGTAAGGATTGCTCAAGGACATGACGCCGCACTGCGCCGACCTGGCGTCAACTTGGCGGAAATTCAAACGTGAAAACGGCTTTAGAGCTTTCCTGTCCCGTTATTTGGTGTTGAGCTGGTCGTGTGTGGCGGAGTAGCCTCATTTACAGTTGTCCGAGTAGTCTTTCTGCGAACAGCATTACTGAGGTGAATCACAGGGATTCGCGATGGGCAGACTGCTTGGCCAAGAGGAGATGTGAGGAAACTATGAGCTTGCAGGCAACCATGGCAGCCGCGTTCGTGGGAATCGGAGTGCTGGTGGCGCTGTACGCCGAGAGGCGTGTACCACTGCCCAGCCTGGCCGAGCTTAGGGCCAATATCTGGGAGGCCGACGGCTACCTCGCTTCTTTGGAAGCAAGGAAGGACAGCCTCCTCTATCGGTTGAGGGTCTGGCTGGATCGGGCTGGCCTCGGACGCCTGCACGTCATGGAGTTCCTGGGCCTGAGCATTGCGGCGGCAACCGTATCGTTCCTGGTGGCCGTGCTCGTCTTCGGCGGGTACCTGCTATCTCTAGAGTTGGGTCTGGCAGCCGGGTTCGGCCCAACCGTCTATGTTCTCGCCGTTAGGCGCGGGCGGGAAGAGGCCATCGAAGAGCAGTTGGACAGGGCCCTCTCCATCCTCATCAACTCCATGCAAGGAACCGGCCGGAACCTGCGCTCGGCACTGGTGGACCTGGTGTCGGAGGAACAGGACGGTGGAGGCTCTCGCTTGAGGGCAGTGCTGCCGGCTCCTTTGGGTCCGGAGCTGGCCTGGCTGGTGCGGAGGCTGGCAGCCACCAGCGACACGCTGGAAGAGGCTCTGGCGGATTCCGCCCGGTCCCTCAGCCACCCAGCCTTCGACATGTTCGTTAGCGCAGTCCACTCCTCCCAGGGAGGGCAGGTGGTTGGGCTCCTGAAGCAGGTCAGATCACATCTCCACGAGAGAAAGGCGCTGCGGGGATCGGTCCGGGCATCATTCAGCCTGGTCGTGAGTCAGGTCTACATCCTGGCGCTGATGCCATTGGGACTACTGGCCATGTGGCGAATTCTGAGCCCGGAGGCGGCGCACATCGTATTTGGCACCACCCTCGGACAGCTGGTGGTCGTCTTCATCCTGGCCTATTCGTGGCTGGGGGTAGCTCTGGTCTCCAGGGAGTCGCGCCCGGAGAACCTGATAAAGGGGGTGAGGATGTAGCGAGGAACAAGGAACGAGGTACATGGAACAAGCGGGGAATCTGCTTCTGTCGGCAAGGACCGAGATATTAGAAAACGCACAAATTAGGAGGAAGAAGAATGTTTGACAAAGTGAACTGCGCTTGCGTCCGGCTGATGAGCCGGCTAGGTTCGCTGCTGCGGCAGGACCGGGGCCAGACTATGGTTGAGTACGGCCTGATTGTGGGGCTGGTGGCCCTGGGGAGCGTGCTGGCCATTACCTTTCTGGGTGGACGCATCAGCGAGGCCATGAACAACATCGGCAACGCCATCAACGTGGCGCCCCGGTAGGCAGCAGCATGTCCTACCTGGCAGTGTTGGGAATCCTGGGGTTGGCCTACTTCGCGCCGGAGATCTGGGCCCTTGCCCGGGGTCGTCCGGAGTCAGCCGCGGAGATCAGGAGTTCTCTGCTCTACCGGTTGGCCGAACCCCTGGCCCTGAGACTTTTCTACCGGCCGGCTGCCCAGCGAGAGGCGAAAGCGCGGGAGCTACGGCTGCTCCTGGACCAGGCCGGAATGCGGGCCACGTCCTTGGAGAACTTCCGTGCCCGCCAGCCGGCCACGTGCTTCCTGGGTATCGCCGGAGCCTCTCTGCTTTCGCTGGCCATCGGCGCCAACCCGGCCCTGACGCTGGGCTTCGTGATCGGGGCAGGAGTGGTCGGCTATCTCCAGCCAGACATGGCCGTTCGGCGGCGTGCCGGGAGTCGCAAGCGGGCCATCTACGTCAGTCTGCCGTTCTTCTCGGCCCAGCTCGCTAACCGGATCATGGCCACCGGGAAGAGACTTTCCGATGCCATGAGGGCGGTGTCCGAGGAAGGGCAGGGACCTCTCTACGAAGAAGTGGCCCATGCTTTCAGGCTCATAGACCTGAAGGGCTATCCATTTGCCAGGGCCATCACCCACGTCGCCAGGGCGACCGGCGTGCAGGCCGTGGTGGACCTGTTCAACCTGCTTGTCTACGCTGAGGAGCGGACCGGCGGAGGTCAGGTCGAGCTGCTGACACAGGCTTCGAGGGGAGCCAGCCGTGACCTGCGTCACTCGCTGGAGTCGGCCAAGGGAAGGGCCGTGATCCGGGGCACCGCCCTGGCGACGATCTTCGAGATCCCGGCCATCCTGATGGCGGTCCTGTTCCCGCTCTTCGCCGTGCTGATCTCCAGGCTAGGAGGTATCCAGTGGTCCTGAGGAATCCGCTGGTGGGAGCCACAGCCGTGAAAGAGTTGGGCTCCGCCACGAGAGGCCAGGCCCTGGTGGAGACGGCGCTGGTCCTGCCCCTGGCGTTGGGTATCCTCGGCGCTCTGCTGGCGGCGGGCATCTGGTCGCTGGCCAACCTGGTGGGGTATGCCGCATCGTCGTCCAGCGCCTGGCAGGGAAGCGCCATCTACCGAGACAGTCTCCCTGAATCCCAGAGCGTCGGCGGTTCAGACGAGTTGAACCCATCGGACGATGTCCGGGAGGTGGCCTGGGACGGCCAGTGGTCTGCCGAGCCTTCGGAAATGGAACGGCGGACGGTAGAGGCGGCGAACCGCTGGCTCGACCTCCTGGGGAACCTGACCGCCCGACGGCGGATCACCGTGCGCACGGACCGCGCCGTGGTAGTTCCGCAAGGAGACCCGAAGCAGGCGTATTCCAGGCACACCCTGGAGAGCACGGTGGAATTCGAGTTGCCATTGCTATCCTTGGGAGGCCGTCCCTTATCCATCAGGCAGGGAACCCTGACCAGGGTGAAAGAGGTAGGACCCTATGGCTCGTACTAGAGTCGAGAGTCGAGGGTCGAGGGTCGGGGGCTTGTTACACCTGCTCGATTGTCGACTCTCGGTCCAATACCAGGGCCAGGCCCTGGTGGAGACGGCTCTGGCCCTGGTCATCTTTCTGGTAGCACTCCCGGGAGGGATCGACTTCTACCTCTACGAATGGGACGCCTGGAAGGTGCAGGAGGTGGCCCGGGAGATGGTCGCTGCAGTGATAGACGCTCCTTCCGAGGAGGCAGCCCGGCAATGGCTGGCCCAGCGCTCGGCGGAGGAGGTGCGGGCCAAGGGATTCTCGGCCGCCCTGGACAGAGCAGAGATGGTCTTCCCCGACGGGCAGGGATACGGCCCTGGCAAGCGTGTGCAGGTTGACCTGACGGCCCGGCACCGCTTCCTTTTCCTGGTTCGGCCGGCAATAGAGTCGGCCCCCGTCAGGGCGACGGCCGGTGGCCTCGTGAAGCCCAACCGGAACTGGGAGCCGTGAGCGATGGCAGATAATCAGGCAAGACGTATTAGGGCCAACGAGTCAGGACAGCTCCTGCCTGTGTACGCGGCGGCGATGTCGCTGGCGATCCTCATCCTGGCGATCATGGTGGACCTGGGGTTCATGCTCATGTACCGCCTGGAGCTCCAGCAGATGGCTGCGGGAGCAGCCCAGGCCGGCAGCGAGTATTACGACCAGGCGAGCTTCCAGGCAGGCTACGACGTGGTCCTGGACCGCCCGGCTGCCCAAGATGCCGCTCGCAGGCAAGCCCAGGATGCGGTCGACCGTATGCCCGGCACCAGCTTCGAGGTGCAGACCAGCGGGAGGGAAGTCAAAGTGACAATCAGCCGGCGTTATCAGCCCTGGTGGTGGCCGGTTGCCGACATGAAGATAACGGCGGCCGAAAGCGCCGCTCCCCTGGGAGTGAGGTAGGGTCGTGTCCCAAAGACCCATGATGGCTATTCTCGGAACACTCTGCCTGGCCCTGCTTGGCTATCTCATGGGTACCACTTACCTGAGCGGGGCGAAACCAGCCGGAGAATGGGAGCGTGCAAGCGAGACCTACGTTCAGGAGTACCATCACTGGCTATCCGCCAGCCCTGGCTCGGGCTGGGCCCGGGTGCAGGCCCTGGCCACCGGGCCGGAGCGGCACCGCGTCGAGGAGCTCAAGCAAGCCGTGACGGAGCCGATCCCCTGGGAATACGGCGGCGGGACCTACCGCCTGTTGGTTCAGACCGGCGGACGGGCCCTCGTACACGCCAGCTACGCGCTTCGGAGAGGCCTGGACAAGAAGTCGGTGGACGAGATCTATCTCTTGAGCAACACCGTCACGGGCATTAAGGTCATACAGCTCATAGCGGGGAGGTCCCAAGCATGAGCCCGGGCCCGCAAGACAGGCTCTACTTCCCACTGGCTCGCACCTACCGGCGAATGGCCACCCGGGCTCAGATTGTGCTAACCGCAGCGGCTGTGATCCTGTCGCTTGGCGTCATCGCTGTCCACTATTGTCTGGTCTTTCAGCCCTCGCAGATGGACTTCGCGCTTGCGTCGCTACCGTACGAGCCATGGTTCCTGGTGCAGGAAGAGGCTGCACCTGCCATGGAGTACAGGGCGCCGGCCGAGGAGGGCGAGGCTGCACCCGGCCACCCAGGTCGGCCTCCGGTGGCAATGCCGTCGGAGGGCGTCGATCCCGCTCGCCCGAATCTCATTCCGCAAACCGGAGTGAATTATACACCGTCTGAGCTTACGGGGAAGGTCGAAGGCTACCTGAAAAGCAAAGGGGCAGGGGCGCTTAACGAGGACATGGCAACGAAGGCGCAGCAGCTGGCAGATAGCTATGCGTCCTTGGCCAATGGCGGCGGCTCCGCCTTCCCGTTCTCCGCCGAACTGGAGCGCTCCGTGCTGGAGCAGGGGTGGCTCTGGGACCTGCGAGAGGGCTGTGAGCCCCAGTTGTATCTGAGGCTGCCTCCCGGACGACTGGACAAGTTGGGATGCGGCCTGCCAGAAGTCCCTATCGGGAAGCCATTCGGAATGGGCATGGCCCAGGTCGAAGACAGGAAGACGGGCCAGGGGCCGGTCATCGCCGTGGTCTGGGACAACTGACAGATAGTAGAAGCTTGAGAGGTTAGAACATGTTGGGAAAAGTCGTAGGCAGGTTGAGTTACTTCCAGGTGGTCTACATAGTGGTCGTGGTATCCACGATGTTTGCCGCCAGCTTCGGGATCGCTCAGGCGGATGCCATCGACACGCTGGTCAACAAGGCCTCCTTCGTGGCAGGCATGGTCAGCATGGTAGTAGGCTTCCTGATGCTCCTGGTCATCGGCATCCAGGTGCAGATGGGTGCGGCCGTGCGCTCCCCGGCGATGATCGGGACCGCCATGGGCGGCGTCTTCGCCCTGATAGCCGGGCTGGTCATCGTCTTCTTCGCTACCGACATCTTCAACTTGATCATTGGCACACTGAACGATGCAGGGAGATCGACCGACCTGGAGCGCTTCCGGTAGAAGGATGGCTGGCGTGCTTGGCGAGGAGATGGGTGCATGAGGGTGTCCTCAAGGGTCTGGCCTTTGGTGCTGGCCTGCGGGCTGGTGGCTGCCCTGTCTCTCTCGGCAGCCGGAGTGGCCCTAGCCGAGGACCCGCCAACCGGAGATGACGCCGGCTCACCCGGCCCGGATCCGGCCCCTGTCACTAACGTTACCAACAACACCTTCAACACCTTTCAGTTCCCGGTGTTGGGGGATGTGCTCAAGGCGGTCTTCGGAGGCGTCAACGAGGAGACCAGGAAGGCTGCCCTGCCGGGATTCGATGCCCTCAACTTCACCTTAAAGACACCCAGCATCTCCTCGGATGGGCAGAGCATCGGAGGCCAGCTCAACTTCAACCGGATCGTGGAGCCCATGTGGTGGGCGGTGCTGCCTATCGCGGGCGTTTTGGGCTTTATACTGCTGCTCCTCAGCGGCATACAGATGCAGGCCGGAGCCATGTACCGGCAGGCCGGGAGCGTGGGACAGGGCATGCAGGGCGTGGTCTCGGTGATAGTTGGCCTGGCCATGGCTTTCTTCTCCCTGCATCTGGTCCACTATGCCAATGAAGGCGCCAACCTCCTGGTGGACGCCATCATGGGCGCAGGGGGCCCGGATAGCGGGCAGGGCCTGAGCCTGGCCGCCATGGCCGTCAACATGATCGACCGCGTTGCCGACGTGTCGGTTCTGGCCTCGACCATTGTAGCCCTTATCCTCCTGATCGGTGCCCTGGTACTGGTAGCCATGGCGGTGGCCCGCTGGGCGCTCTTCTTTATCTGCGCGGTCCTCGCCCCCCTGGCCCTGGTGGCTATGGGCTCCCGAGCTACCGGTGCCCTCACCTCCTTATGGGGGCAGCTCTTCCTGCTGGTGCTGCTCCTGGGCCCGGCCAACGCCATCATGCTCCGTAGCGCCCAGGGGCTCTACGCGGTGGCCATCGAGGGCAGCGACTTCGGCCTCAACTCCATGGCCAAGGGCGCAGTGATGTTCGGCCTTATCTCCATGATGGGGGCCATCAACGGTATGGCCATACAGCGTGCCTTCGGGGTGGCGATGGGATGGGTGAAGGCCGGCGTGGGCATGGCGACCAGCGGCGCGCTCCTGGCAACTGGGGCGGGCGCAGCGGTCATGGCCGGAGGGGGACTGGGGGCGCTGGCGGGATCGCTCAAAGGGACGGGAAGCCTGGCCGCTTCCCAGGGGCTCCGGTCCCTTGGGCCGGGCGCGGGCAATGGGACTCCTTCGGAAGCGGGCGCCACGGCAGGGATTACGGGACCCTCCGAAGGTCTCGGGGTTACCTCTTACCCGGCAGGCGAAGGCCCCGGCTCCAGCGAGGAAGGAGAGCAGGAGGGCACCGGATGGGGAGAGAGGTTTCAGCAAAGAAGGCGGGGCTTCGACTGGGGGCGGGCGTCTCTTGTGGGTGGAGCCATTGCCGGCATGGCCGGCGGCCCGCTTGGACGCACGGGGATGGCGGTTCAGAGGCTGGGAATGGCCTCCATGGTCGAGAAACGCTACCGGGAAGGTCGGGAGGAGCGTGTGGCGGGTCGTGCCGAGTCCCTAGCCTGGAGGCAGGAGAGCCGAGAGAGGGGAGACCTGAGAGACCTGGGCTACCAGAGGCAAGGGGTCTACGGCCATCCCAGCGGGCCGGACGACGTAGAGCTAGCCAACGCCATGGACCGGGCGGTGCGCAACGTCTACCACGACAGCGGCGGCGATATGGACGGGATTACCAGGGGGCTCCTGGCTCTGGGCAAGGAAGCCTCAGCCCGTGGGCCGCTGGGCGGCAACCTCTACCACGAGGTGAGCGCAATGTCCGATGGGATGGGCAACGGTAGAGAACAAGCCGTGGAGAAGCTGGTGGGCTCTCGATTGGAGTCGGAGCTGGCTTCCAGGGGCACCCTGAAGGGTCCCCTCCGGTATGCCGGACCGCAGGGCGGCCCGGAGACCGAAGGACCCGATCCTCAGGGAGCGTCCGGAGGCGGGCCCAAGGGCAGCGGGCCAAATACAGGCCAGGGTGGCGCAGCATGGAGCTGGCCGTCAGGAGATGGATCAGCCGGTCTCTCGGATGCGAAGACAGGTGGCGCCCACGCCATAGTGCCGGGCACAGACCAGACCCCGCCTGAAGGAACAGCGCACGGGAATGTCAGCTGGATAGGAGGGAATATGAAAGCAAGTGGAGATCTAGAAACCGACAATGTAATGGGCGCCGAAGGCAAGGGAGCCGAGACAGGCCCGGTTTCAGGGGGCCTGAATCCTGTCCTGAAGACCGTAGAGGACAACGCCGTGTTCGAACAGGCTGTGGCCCGCATCATGGGATCGCGACTTGGTATCTACGACGGACAGGACTGGGCAGGCTCCACCCCCGAAGCTCGCGAACAGATAAGCGGCCAGATGCTGGAAGAGGCGGCGAGGCTGCGGGAAAGCGACCGTCTGGTAGAGGGGCTGGCCCTGGCAATTAACATCGGCAAGGAGGAGGCCCTCGATCCAGGCGAAGCTGTTGGCCGGTTGAGGAGCGGGATAGACGCCCTTGGCCCCGTTGGTCTCTCCGGCACGGAGTCCGTATCAACGGACTCGGGTCAGGAGCTATCGGACGCCTCTAGCCAGCCGGCGCCGGGCAACGCCCAGCCGATCTACCACGCCAGTCTGCCGACGGAGGAGCCGCAGCTAGCCGGACCGGGAGATAGCTTCGACCATGGCGAGCAGCTCGGCTTTGACGCTTTCGCAGCGGTCGACCCCGACGACCAGGAGGTATAGATGCTACAGTGGATACCTCGGACTCAAACCCTGGAGCCAAAAATATGGGGGCAGGTCGGCCCGAGGCAGGGTCTCTACATCGGCCTGGGGGTCTTTGGAGCGATCTTCTTCCTGGTAGCGCTGGCCCCCTTCGGCATCGGACCCAGAATCGCGGCCGCCCTGCTGGCCCTGGTGGCAGGGGCCGTGGCCGGGTTCATAAGGATCAAGGGACTCAGCCCCGAACGCTACCTGATTCACCGGCTGCGGTTCGCAATGCGGCGCAATGGATTTGCGGTCTTGCAGATACCGTACGCGCCGGCAAGAAGCGTCGAGGTCGAGCTATCGACCCGGACAAAACGAAATGAAGATTCTCCGAGAGGTACCGCCGCGTCGGCTCGAAAGCAGTCAAGACGTGCAACTGCGGCGAAGGTGGCTCCAGAGGCCAAGTGGGGAGAGTGCACAGCAGGGATCACCCCGTTTGGCCTAGGATTTCAGCTCGCAGCTCTAGGCACAATGGGTGCAACCGCCGCCTGGGTGGTAGGGTCGTCTCTGGGCTAGAGGAGTTGAACGACAGGCGTGCAATCGGAAGCAAAAAGCGGTCATGGGAGCAGGCAATAGCGTTAGTTTCACACGCAGGCGTTTTTTCCTTGCCCAAGTGAAGCCATCGAGGGATGTCGCCACGGGTGGAATGCCTCGCTGGGCCGCCCCTGTGAGACCGTCAAGAGGTGTTTTCAGCCCTCGGATTTCTGGGCCGCACACGGACGATCTTAAGTATTGTAGGCGCCCGTCGGGCTCACTACAGCCGTTGCAAACCTGTGATCAAAGTAATGCCGAAGGAGTTCGTTGCAAGTACTAGCAGATCCTTACAATCAGCGCAATGTCTGTCAATTGGCGGAGAATACGGCCGTATTCCAAGAGAATCCGGTGCCTACGCTGTTGTAGCTCCGATAATAGGATTGCCTACCACTTGTCAATAGGTTCGGCCGTCGAGAATCGAAAGAACTGGAATTTGACAAACCAGCGTCTCCGCGATACAAATATGAGCGATCAGACACTTGTCTCGTTAGGAGGCCGACGATGCGATATTCGCTCCGAACAGCGGGTGCCCTGGCTGTACTCGTCGCGCTGGTCTTTGTGCTTCTGGCAACGTTCTTAGCTATGGATCAAGCACGAGGACAGCCAGCGACGATCCCCCCTACCCCTGCTGTATTGCTTAGCAATCCCCCGGTCGCGCGACCTACTGCCGTAACCGAGACTCCAAAGCAAAGCAGTGTGCCTTCCGGCGTTGTCGAGCCGACATGGCAACCGGCCAAACCTCCACCAAGAACCACCGACAATCCTGCTCCTACCCCAACCCCGAGGCCGGCTACTGGCGGCCCCTACATCACTGAAGCCAAGGCGGTGGATATCGCTGTGCAGAAATCGCGTTACAGTGGTGAAGTGAACGCGGCCGTGCCTCCTCGGGCTGTCTTTACCGCTGCCAAGAACGTTCCGGCTCTTATCGACAAGCCCAGCACCGGTTCGGTCGGGGAGCGGGAGTACTGGGTCGTATTCCTCGAAGGTCACTTCCGCCTTCCACGCACGGTGCCAGGAGCGATCCGCCCTGACGGACCGGTAAGGGGTCTCTACTACGGACGGAGCGTTACGGTCATAGACGCAACTACGGGCGATATAGATATTTGGGGGCTGCGAAATGAACTGCCGTAGCGTAGCGAACATAGCAGGGCTAGTCTGCATTGCGGCACTCCGTCTCTCGGTGTGGCTGTTAGGCGTGAGTGTAGCCGCAATCCTGACGACCTTAACTTCCTCAGCAATCGCGCAGGCAGACTCGTGCCTCTCTTTACCTGAGGAACGATGTTACGCCTTGGCCAATGACGAGTTTGGACCCTTTTATGGAATCTATGCAGATTGGGACATCCAGGAGCTTGGGGCGGCTGATTGGGGTATCGGGGGACACGCGCTACAAGCAATGTGGGGGCCGACCAACACAACCTATCCCGGCGAGTGGGTGGAGGTGGGTTATATTCACGGCAAGATCAATGAGCAGTATGGCTACCGCGGATTCTACTGGGCTGAGAGAGTAGAGGGCTGGGGTTACGCTGAGTACCGCGTCAACAATATCTCTCCCGGTCCATTGGGAACCCGGCATACTTTCAGGATTGAGCGATACGGCACAGGATGGGTCTTCCGAGTTTACATTGATAACGTGTGTGTGCAGGCCGTCGAGCAAGTCCCGTGTGAATCGAGCCAGAACTACTTGATTGTTAGGCACGACGTGGGGAGTGAGACAACCGACACCACATCGAAAGTTGGCCCTACCCACGCGCGAAGCCTGTGGAATCTTCCCACCTCCGGAGGCTGGAAGGACTGGGCACCGACGTGCAGTGATTGCGTTACAACAACAATAGCTGGTTCGGACCAATTCGAATGGTACGGCGACTACAAGACTGCCCTCTTCGGGAAGAACTTTCAATTCTTGGATAACTTCGAACGGAGCGACGGAAGCTTCCCAGATTGGCCAGAGCTTGTCGAGGGAGCCGGAAACGACCTTTACATCCACTATATCGGACCAGATGCGCAGAACCCCACCAGACGATGGTCTCACGTCCACGCAAAATATGACGTTGGTGGAGGCAACTATCTCCTGCTCCGGAAGTCTAAGAACGATTCGTACACCGGCAGCCCTATTGTGATCGAGTTCGGCTACGGCGAGCACGGATACCAGAATAACACCCAGGCAGGACGCATGTTCACGGTGTGGAACTCGGATGGCAGCACGGCTCTTGGAATCGGGGCAATTACCAGCCTGCCATACCCCAACAACTACTTCTATCGCGTTGACTCGGCACCGATTTTCTACGATACTGGGATTTTGCGGAACAGTGACTGGCACATCTTCCGCTTTTACATTAGGTGGCCCGAAGAGGGTTGCTCCTACGGAGAGCTCGATGGCGTGAATCTGTACGAACGGACTGGCCAGCGGAACTGCTCAATAACGCCAGACACTGCCTTGAAGTATGGGCTTGTATCCGATTGGAACCTGGTAGACCAGCCGACCGGATACCATGGCATTTGGGACAACGCAGTCTACGACCATAACTAAGCTTAAGCTAAGCTAGGCCTGAAGCGAGAGTAAGTGGGGCCCAAGAGAACCCCTTGGGCCCCACTTACTCTCGGTAAGCGTTCTCTCATCGAACGAGTCATTCTTGGATCTGGCGTGCATTCCCGGGCTTTGTCCCTTCACTCTTCGAGTCCCAGTTACCAAGCTTGGCGCAGACGCTTACGGTTCACCAGCGGACCGGCCGCCTCCGAAATTCCAAAGTGCTGAAGAGCTTTGCGGGAATATCAACATCTCGACAAGCTATGAGGGTCGCCCTGCCTCTATGCACCGAATTGACTCGCCCCGGTTCCTGGACCGCGTGTCTAACAGGCCCACCCATTGAGAGGCATATCGGGATGCTTGGTGGCATAGACACTCAGGCAAAGTCGCTGCTCGTAATACCGCAGAATTCTGGCGTCAGCTCGCCCTTTCTCTTTTGTTCGCTGAAACTCTTGCTAGTACGGTTGACCCAGTAACCGAATAGCCCCGGCCTAACGCCGAGATGTACCATAAGGCCATAAAGGCGCTCGGGCCACCTCTTGGGTGCCACCGGCGCCGGTACGAATAGGGCGGCCACCTGCATGCCCCTGAAGAAGGGTGCCATGGAGGCTGGGAGGTTTTCTTCTTAGAAGAAAGGCCGGGGGGTGTGCAATCCCCGCATCTCCGTCCTGGCAGTCGCCAGCGTTCGCTCCTGCTCCTGTGCCATTCGGCTGCCTGACCAACCCGGGGAGATCGACGGGTTCGATGGCCTTTGTCCAATGCATCCTAAGCAAGCACCCGCAGTTCCGATCTGATATCCGTGCAATCGGACCCTCAAGGAGGTGACGCCAGCTACGGCTAATGCGGCGTCAAGAAAGTGGGAATTCAAACGTGAAAGCACTGTCGGAGGCGTGTGGGGCCATTCTCTGGTATTGAGCCGGTTGATTGTGGCGGTGTAGTCTTGTTTACGGTTGGTTGAGTCGCCTTTCTGCAAACAGGGTGACTGCAGTGATCACAACGGTTTGGGAGAGGAAGAGATTCAAGAAGAGGAACGTGGCCTTGCTTGACGATAGGCCGGAGCCTCCAGACGAATAGCCGCGGGCTAATCCCGGGCGTACCCCGAGGCCACAAAGGCGCACGGGTCTCCCTCTGCGAGCCACCGGTGCCGGTACGAAGAAGGCGGCCACCTGTATGCCCTCCTCCACAAGAGGGCGCCATGAAGGATGGGTGTCGTTCTTTTTGAGAGGAGGACGAATGGATGCTAACGGCAACACATTTAGCCGAAGGAAACTCTGGTCCACCCGGGACAGCTCCTGGTTCCCGATAAAGGTATTCCACGAGAACGTGGCCGTCCTGAACGACGGGACTCTCGTGGCTGTGCTGGAGATCGTTCCTCTGGACATGGCCCTCATGGCGCTCGAGGAGTCTCAGGCGGTCCTGGCGAGGTTCTGGCGGGGGATCAAGGGTCTGGAATTCCCGCTGGCCGTCTACCTGGGCAGGCGACCCCAGGATGTGGCGGCCTACCTCAAACAGGTCGAGGATCTCCTGGCGGAACTGGCCGGGAAGGGCATGCAGCAAGAGGACTTCTACGGCAGGCTACTCGAAGAGCACCAGATGCTGGTGCAGGGACTCCTGCGGGATCACCTCCGCTCTCGCTACGCACTGCTGGCTGTCTCCCATAGCCCCTTCCACGGCCTGGGCCAGTCTGCCGGGCAACTCTTTGGTAAGAAGAAGTTGAAGCCGGAATCCCAACAAATTCAGCGAGGCGTGGCCGACCTTCACATGGCTGTAAGGAGGGTCGAGGCCCTGCTGCGACAAGTGGGCCTTAAGCATGTCCGATACACGGGGATACAGCTGGCGGCGGAGGTAACCCGCCTCTGCCGCCCGGATTTGGCCAACGGTGATGCCGCGAATATCGAAAGAGAGATGGTCTCGCCCCCGGTCATTGGGGGCCTATGGAGCAAAGGATTCATGCCAGAGCTACTCCCATGGAAGCATGATGGAGCGGAGCCGGCTTCCCAGAAGGGCGGGGCAAGTGGAGATGCGATGGAGGAGGCGGCACTGCCTCTGCGGGACCGGATAGTCCCTCTCCGCTTCCAGCAGACCCTGACGACGTATAGCCTGGGAGAGGACCACGTGGCCAGGGTGTGGCGAGTCTACGATTACGTGTCGCCCATCTCCCGGGAACGCATCGAGGAGTTCTACGCCCTACCCTCCGACCTGCGGCTGGCGCTCCGTTGGGAGAAGATCGATGATTTCATGGCCCGGCAGAGCCTGGAGCACCAAAGCGCCATGCTGCGGGGCCAGGAGCACTTCAATGCCTCCAAGGGACGAATGGGCAGCTACGCCTCGGCGGCTACCCTGGAGAGCATCGATGCCGCCCGGCGGGACCTGGACGGCCCCCGACACGAGTCCCTCTTCTACTTCAGCCTCCTGGTGCAGCTCACCTGCCGGAGCCGGGAGGAACTGGACCAGCAGTCCAAGGAGCTGGAACTGGCCATGAGAAACGCCGGCTTCACCTTTGCCACCTGCGACGGACTGATGGAGGAGGCCTTCCGGAGCATGCTGCCCCTGGGAAGGCCGGAGGTGCGAACCGACCGGCTGATGAATGCCAGCGGCGTGGCCCTATTCTTCCCCTTCTATCACGCCGAGTATGTGGACCCTGACGGCTTCTACTTCGGGGTGCATCGGCAGTCGGGTACGCTGGTGGCCCAGAACATCTTCAAAGGAAACGGCAACACCATCCTGGTGGGCAAGCCGGGATCGGGCAAGAGCGCCCTGTTCAAGACCATCGCCATTCAGGCGGCAGCCTACGGGATGGGCGTCTATCTGCTGGACCTGGAGGGCGAGTACCGCCCGGTGGTCGAGGCCCTGCGGGGAAGCTACCTGGATATGGGCCTCTCGGCGGGAGCAACCATTAACGTACTGCGCCTGAACCCGGAGGATCCCGAGGGCTACGCCGGACAGTTCGGCGACATCCAGAGCTTCCTGGAGGTCATGATGGGAAGGCCGATGGAAGCGGCCCAGGTCAGCGCCTTGACTACCGGGCTGGCCGAGATCTACCGGCGCTTCGGCATTGACGTGGACGATCCGTCCACGTGGTCGAGAGAGCCTCAGCCTCTTCTCGTCAACTTGATGCAGTCTCTGGAAACATCCCCGACCCTCCGAGAGAAGGAACTGTCCTCCGTTGGCCGCGAGCTCGCTCTGGCCCTGGAGCCCTACACCATCGGGCCTTACCGAGAGGCTTTTAGCGGAGATACCAACGTGGACCTGAGCAACCGGGTCATCGGATTTGGCTTTACCGATATCAGGGAGAGCCACCTGCGGACCATCAGGGTCTTCCAGGCTCTGCGGCTATTGGGGGCCAGGGCCCTGGGTGGCAAGCAGCTATCGCTGATCGGGGTAGACGAGGCCTGGTGGTACTTCGGCCAGTCGGAAGCGGTAGAGGCCCTATCCGCCTTCTCCCGCCGCTGCCGCAAGAGGGGAGCCTCCATCTGGTTCCTGACCCATCAGCCGGAAGACTTCCTGCGAAACGCTGACACCAAGCAGATCCTCTCCAGCGCCCAGACGGTGATCCTCATGAACCAGGCGCGCAGCGTGGTGGAGAGCCTGAAGGGGGTATGTGAGCTCTCCGACCGGGAGATCGAAGACGTTGTGGGCCTCATGCCCGGCTCCTTCGTCCTCATCGTGAGGGACGTCAAGCGCCACCTCACACACCACATCCCGGTGCAACTGGTGGTGGTGCCCCGCTGGTGGCAGATGCTGGACACGAGCTACCACAGGGTCGCGCAGCAGGGAATCAGCGACAAATGAGCACCCTCAAGATCGCTACGGTTGGGGTGTTGGGGGCCGTGCTCCTGCCGTTGGCGCTGGCCCTGTTCCTGGTGGTAAGTATCACCGCCTTCCTCTACAGCCTGCCAGGCGGCCAGCTGGCAGCCAGCGGCCTGTCGTATTTCGTAAGCCGTGAAGTCCCTCCGGTGAACATCCCACCCGGCGGTCCGGTATTCGTGGCGCCGGATCCCGAGGCCCTCGACCCCTACGGTGACATGATCGCTTCCGCGGCCGGGCGATTCGGGGTGGACCCCCGCCTCATCATGGCCGTCATCCTGGTGGAGAGCGGTGGAAACCCTCTGGCTACCAGCCCGGCGGGCGCCGCTGGCCTCATGCAGGTTATGCCGTCCACCTTCACCGGGATGGGCTACGATCGCCGTCTTATCTACGATCCCAGGACCAACATCGAGGCCGGCACGCGATACCTGGCGGAGTGCCTAACGATATTCGGTGGGGACGTCTACTGGGCAGCGGCTGCCTACAACGCTGGGATAGCCAACGCCCGCTTCCTGCGGAGCTCGTATGGCTACGTGCCGGCGTGGTTCGCCTACGGTGAGACGGCGCGGTATGTGACGTCGGTACAGGATGTACTGGGGAAGCGGTGATGCCACGGAGTCCGGCTAAGGCAAGCCAAGGAGTTCCTTAACCGAAGTCGCAAATCTTGGGGCGCCCTGATTGTCGAGTTCGGCGATCACATCTTGCACGGTCATAGGCGGGGCCTTGAGTGCGGCAGCCTGTGCCTGAACAAGTCCGGCCATTACATTCGGAGCTTGATCAAACAGGTTCATTAGGAACACGTCAGGGTGCATAGCCTCTATAGCCAGTGGCTCCAGCACGCTCTTAGGGAAATGGACAAGGTTTGAGGTAACGATGGTCTGGCACTTCGAAGCAACCGCCAGGGCCAGCACGTGCCTGTCCTTGGGGTGGTTTTGCATCTGAGGGATCAATCGGGCGTACGTACGGGCAGTCTTGATAGAATCAGGGAACGCTACATGAATAGCCTCTATCAGGCGAAGCGCAGATTGTGGGTTTGCGCGTCCAGTGTTGACTAGACTCCGCTGCAGCTCGTCAAGGATCTTCTCGCTGAGGCAGAGATCATAAAGACGCAAGACCGCCGCCCGAAACAGAGTGTCTCGAAGGGCGGCAGGAAATAATACTGAAGCATCCAGAACGACCGTTGCGACAGGCATTCAGCCCGCTGGCAAGCTTCTCATTTACTCCGACTGATATATTCCAAGCTCTTGGCTCAACTGGGTAATGCCATTGATCGCCTCCATCCGTTTTGCGTCAAACTTACGCCTGAAGGCCATCAAGTCGTCAAGGCGGATACGCCTATGCTTGCCAGTGCGAGAGTACGGTATTTCCCCTCGTTCCAAGAGCCTGATAAGGTAAGGCCTGGAGACATGGAGCATATTAGCAGCTTCCTGTGTGGTAAGCTGATGCCTCATCGGGACAATGGCGAGAGAATCGCCAGCAGCCAGCAGTGAAAAGAAACGGTGCAGGAGACCGACGGATTGCTTATCCAATTCGACCTTCTCGCTGCTCTCGCCTTCCATGGTAACCGAGATTGCCAGCGATGGCTGTTGTGTCTCCTTCTCCTCGATCTTTTCGAACAGCTTGTTCAGCTTGCCCATAGTCCGCTGGACGCCTTTGGGAGCCGTGATCTGTTCGTAATCGACGTTAGCAGGCATACCAAACACCCCCTTCCTCCCGACATTATAGCCAACAATCGAAATAACCGCAACTGCCTGGCATCCCTCTTGACAAGGCGGGAACGTTAAGTACACTCATTATCCAACGAAAAATACACAGATAAAGCGGCACACCCTTATCAAACGAATAGGAGTTCCGCAAGCTACTATAGCTACCGCAACGGTAGCACAGAATGCTAATATAGAACTGTCAAGACTTATTTGTCATGAGCGCGTCTGTTAAGCTAGTTTCTGGTGCAAAATGGGGGGCAGGGGATTTGGGCCTGGCCTGCGTCCCTGGGCTTCACTGATGGTTACGAGAGATTTGTACATGCTAGGTTCGATCAGCTACAGTGCGTGCAATAGTGGTGAGGTTGGCAGTCAG
>Ga0082335_1001181_pt1 | contig 58375 bp, 68 predicted proteins | sample Subgrocontami58m_FD_72375 | JGI IMG/M metagenome (GOLD analysis project Ga0082335, IMG submission 72375) | Subsurface groundwater microbial communities from S. Glens Falls, New York, USA - GMW37 contaminated, 5.8 m (SPADES assembly) (version 2) ... | reverse complement strand
GATGGTAATCGGCGCCGCATTGCTCTCGGCGGTAGTTTTTGTATTTGTCCTGCTGCGCTAGATAACCGCGTGCGCCTCAAGCAGCCGAAAAATACCGGCTTGCAAAGCAGGCATATGAAAAAGTAAAAAGAGAGACTGTGTTATTCGCCAGTCTCTCTTATAATTCCATATCCTCATTTACTAATTACCAATAACTTCCCGCTTTTTCCCGGCGCGACATTCATCACATGGACATAATGCCCGCAGGTAATGCCAGTTGTAAATACCGTAATCGTGTCCGTCCTCCCAGACAATTGTCAATGCGTAGGAACCGGTTGCAACAATATTGGCTAGTCGTGTAGATAGGGAGTCTTCCATTTGTCTGGTGAACACCTCCGCATCCGGCTCGGATTTCATGTTCTCATGTCCGCCGCGGCATTGGGCGCAGGGACAGGCTGCGCGCAGTAATCCAAAAGGGTAAATGCTGGTATGCCCGCCAGCCCAATTGATGGTGAATTCACGTTTGCTTTTATTGGCAGTTATGCCCGTTGGTTTTTCAGACATATTATCCTATTCAATTTCTCCTCTTCCTATGGGAGAGGGTAAGGCGAGGGTTTACGGCGAAGGAATGAAACTCAGAAAATCTGCTGCGGCCCAGCCCGCGCGGGTTTCATCGTATGGCGCGACGAGATACCACCAGGTATATCCATCAGCAGATTGCGGACCATCCTTCACGACGAAAACCTCCGCTTCTTCCCCGCGAAAAACGGTTTCTGTATTCAAGCCGGGTGCCGAGCGGATTCGTAATCCATCATTCCCTGTGCCATTGATCTGCACATAACTGCTGATGCCAATGGTATTTGCAGCCAGGGTGGGAGTGATCGAGGGATCATTGGTTGGAACGACTGTGACATTAGGTGTATGGGTCGGGGCGGGGATCATGGTTAGGTCAGCAGGAGCAAACCCCACTTCTGGAGAGAAGCGGGGAGATGTCCAGCCGATGACGATCAGGGTGATGAGCAGCAAAGCCCCCGCAAAGGCGAGTGTGCCGATGATCACCCAGCGATTTAGATAAGGTCTTAAGTCCATTATTATTCACCTAATCATTGAGCAACTCGGTGGTTGAGTAGGGCGAAAGCTCATACCGAAACCACCAATTCCAAGTTTACTTTTTATTTAACAGTTGGTTTCGATACGGCGGCGAAATTTTGTTAACTTGCAGAGACTGAATAATTCCCGCCGCCTACTCAACCAACAGAGTTTTTCTTTGGGTATTTCAACAATTGTAAAGCATCCTTGGGCATGAGCACTTTTAACGCGCGGTGCATGGTTTTTATTTCGGCATCTTTGCCGCCGAGCACAGGATCGCCATCCACTTGTAGGGAGAAGGCCGCATCTGATTCCACGCGCGCATTGCGAAATGGCAGACGGCGCGCCTGATCGGAGGTGAGGTGGCGGCCGGCGACCAGGTCAAAGAAATGACGAAGCGCATCCGCGAGACTGTCACCACTCAAGAGCCACATGTCCATTTCACCGTCATCGAGCAGGGCCTCTGGTGAGATTAATGACATGCCGCCCGCATAATGGCGGATGTTGGTTGCGACCGCCACGAGATAATGTCCTTCGACAAATTCGCCGTCCGTCCACACACGCAGGTCAAGCCCGTGCCAGAAGGTGGCCTCCCAAACGGTTGTCGCAAAATAATGCGGAACGGAAAGATGTTTAAAGAATCGATGACGCGGTTCAAGCCTGTGAATGGTTTGCGCGTCCAGCCCAACGCCGGCCCACAACAAAAATGGACGGTCATTGCAGATGCCGACATCCACTCGCTGCGGTTCGACATTGGCAAGCAGTTCTGCATTCTCACGCAAGGCGCGCCAGTTGAACCAGCTAAAAGGTTTTTGTCCCTGTTCAACGGCCCAGACATTGGTTGTGCCGGCGGGAAGCACAGCCAGCGCGGTTTCGGTGTTGACCAATCCGCTCGCCACTTGACCCACCGTCCCATCGCCGCCGATGGCAAAGACTGCGTCATATTTTTCACTGGCGGCTTGATGTGCTGTTTGTGTTGCATGTGTTCCGCTTAAGGTCTCGGCGATCTCCATGTTCCAGCCCGCATTTTTAAGAGGGTGAATAATTCCACGCACAAAACGTCCGACGGGATATCGCCCCGCTGTTGGGTTGTAGAGTAAAAGTCCCTTTCGCATGGCGAAGATTATACCTTTGAACTTTTGTATCCTTTGTTTTTTTGCTCTTTTCATAATGATATAATCCCCTCAATGACCGAAGGCGCTCTTCTCAACGACCGTTATCAATTGCTTGAAAAACTCGGCTCCGGGGGCATGGCGGATGTCTATCGCGCCCGTGATCTGATGCTGGATCGCTATGTGGCCATTAAAGTCCTGCGAAGAGACTTTTCAGCCAATACCGAATTTCAAAACCAATTTCGGCTTGAGGCTCGCGCCGCCGCGAATCTTTCGCATCCCAATATCGTCACCGTGCATGATTTTGGATTTGCCGATGACCTGCTCTACATTGTCATGGAGCAAATTCCTGGCAAAGATCTGAAACAACTCATTCACGAGCGTGGACGTTTCACTGTGCAGAATGGGATTCCACTCATCATTCAAGCTTGCGCCGGTATCGGCTACGCACACCGCGCGGGACTCGTTCATTGCGATATCAAGCCGCATAACATGCTGGTCTCGAAGGATGGCCGTCTCAAAGTTACAGATTTTGGCATTGCGCGCGCGCTTGCCACCATCACGCCCACCGAAAGAACGGATGTTGTCTGGGGATCGCCGCTTTATTTTTCACCTGAGCAAGCCGCAGGGGAGCCGCCCTCGCCCGCCTCCGATGTGTACTCCCTCGGCATAGTCACGTATGAATTGCTCTGCGGCACACCGCCCTTCACAGCCTCCACTGCCGATAAACTTGCGCGTTTACACATCTCTGCGCGCCCCATTCCCATCCGGGAATATATTCCTGATATTCCAACCGCGCTCGAAGAAATTATCATGAAGGTGCTTTCCAAAGAACCTGCTACCCGTTACCGTACCGCCGATCAACTCGGGCGCGTCCTTCTCAAATTTGGTACTCAACCCGATCCACCAGAACCTGCGCCCGTCATTATGCCAAAGCCTGAAGTTGTTGAGATGCTTTCAACTCAAAGCAGTCCCCAAATTGCTCGACAGGAATCCGCTCTTGGGCCGTATTACCCGTCTCAAAGCGCACCCGCATCGTTTCCGCAGGGGAAGCCTGATACGTCTTCCGAAGAAATTGACTGGGCCTCTGTCGGACTCGGCTTGCTGGCCGTGCTGGCAGTCGGCGGACTCATTCCATTCTGGTTGATGATTTACCTGACTTATAATCCGCCCGTTCGATAAACATCAGACCTGACATGCCTCCTCGCAACACTTGCGCTGCACGTGATTTGCTCGGCAAATCATGCAGGTGTGACGGAAAAAAGTTAAAACAAAAATCACGGCGCGCGCCGTGACCTTTGATGCGAATGGAAAAACAAACCTTATGCCGCAGATTTGCCGAGCGTTTTGATGCATTTGGCGCACAACGTCTTTTTGACCATGCGTCCCTTCTCCATTACCGAAACCTTTTGCAGGTTCGGTTTGAAAGAGCGGTTGGTTGCATGTTGAGAGAACGATCGTTTGTGTCCGAAGGTGGTTGCTTTACCGCAAGTGTTACACTTAGCCATGATGAGATCCTTTCCATACACTGATTCCGAGCTTGCCCTGACGGTTCATCCCGCTTTGCGGCTCACCGTGTCGAAGGGTCAACGCCTCTTTTCAAGGGCACGGGATTTTACCATACATAGCAACCTTCTTCAAGATATGATGTTAAAATAGAAACAGAATAGAGTCGGTCGGGCTTTTACCGCTTGTTGCATAAATTACCAAGCTTTCTGGAAGAAGTGCGGCACTTTGTAGCCAGACAATGTTTGAAGACGAAGGCTTTGGCGGGTTGCGAACCCGCCCTACTAATTATTTCCGAGGAAACCTATGGGCGACGAAACAACTTCTCTGGGCGGGATTCACGTCTCGCCAAATGCGGTGGCAACGATTGCGTATCGCGCTACTTTGGAATCATACGGCGTAGTGGGTCTTGCGCCGAAAAATCTGGCGGATGGGATCGTATCCACCATCACGCGGGAGCCTTCGCGCGGGGTGTCCGTCCAATACAAAGGCGAGGATATTGACATTGATATTCACGTCGTTGTCGAATATGGAACACGGATTGCGACTGTGGCTGAAAGTGTGGCGAACACGGTGCGTTTTCATGTGGAGAAGGCGCTTGGGTTGAAGGTAAACTCCGTCAATGTGCATGTGGCCGGTTTACGAATCAGCAATACCGATTAGGAGACGAGAGACCCATGCCTATTAATTCCACGCGCGTTGAAAAACTCCGTAAGAAAAAAATAGACGGCTTGGCTCTTAAGAAATTAATAGACGCCGGTCTTACCTGGCTTCGCACCAATAAGGAAAATGTCAATTCATTAAACGTATTCCCTGTGCCAGATGGCGATACTGGCACAAACATGACGCTTACCCTGCAATCCGCATGGAATGAGATAAAGGATTTAGGCACACGCAATCTCAGTGAAATGGCCGCAGCGGTTTCCAGAGGTGCGTTAATGGGCGCGCGTGGAAACTCCGGTGTCATAACCAGCCAGATCCTGCGCGGATTTTCGCGCGGCGTGCATGATAAAGCTGCGCTGGATGTGGAGACAATGGTTAATGCATTTGGTGAGGCGCGCGATACAGCTTACAAAGGAGTCGTCCGCCCGGTGGAGGGGACGATCTTAACCGTCATTAAAGAAGTTGCCCTTGCAACAGAATCAGCTTTGGGGTCCGCGAAGGATGCGGTTGAGATGCTCGAAGTGGCAGTCAAAGCCGCCGATGAAGCCGTCAAAAAGACCCCCGATCTCCTTCCAGTCCTCAAACAAGCCGGCGTGGTTGACTCTGGCGGCAAAGGTTTATTTTTTATTCTCGAAGGGATGCTGCGGCATGTGTATGGCGAGTCACTTGAAACGCCGACGATGACCGTGCAGCCGATGTCTTCTATGAATTTGGAAGGCGCGCTCGAGGAAGTGGAGGAAGGACAGGATTACGAAATCGTTGTTGATTTTGTGCCGAACGGCGAATTGGATTTGGGTTCATTCTATGGACGGCTTGAAGAAATAGGCACGTCCATTCAAGTGGGCGAGGGCGAGGGCATGTATCGTATGCATATTCATGTGCCGACTGAAAATCGTTATGTGCCGATCGATTATGTCATGGGCATTGGCACGGTGACGAAAGTTGCGATCGAAAACCTGCTCGCGCAAATGGATGATATTCAAAAGTCAGCACAAATTAAATTTGCAGCAGTGGAGCCTGGCGCGATTGCCGTGGTGGTTGTTTCACCGGGGCAGGGCTTAAGTAAAATCTTTGCAAGCCTGGGTGTTGCCGCTGTGGTGGCGGGCGGACAAAGTATGAATCCATCCACACAGGATATTTTGAGTTCGTTCGAAAATTTACCAACGGATAAAGTAATTATCTTGCCGAACAATAAAAATATTATCCTTGCCGCGAATCAAGCCAAGGAAGTAACAGTGAAGCAAGTGGAAGTTGTGCCGACTCGCACTGTTCCACAGGGACTTGCCGCCATGCTCTCGCTTCAACCGGAGGGGGAGCTTGCTTCTGTCGCCGAGAAAATGATCAAAGCCTTTAGCACAGTTAAAACAGGTGAGATCACCATTGCAACCCGTACTGTTGAAATTGACGGTGTCAGTGTAAAAGATGGTCAGGTGATCGCGTTGCTGGATGGCAGACTGGCGCTGGCGGCTGAGTCTGTGGAGCAGGCTGTAATAGACTTGCTTAATAAAGCCGAGGCCGATGAACATGAATTGGTCACACTTTTTTACGGTGAGGGCATGTCTCATTCTGAAGCCAACCGAATCGCAGATTTGATTCGCAAGAAATATTCTTCACTCGAGATCGAAGTGCAGGAAGGCGGGCAGCCGCATTATCAGTTCATTATTTCGATTGAATAGAATAGATTGAGTGCAAACAAAAACGGGCGTGGAATTCCACGCCCGTTTTTGTTTGCATTACATGGAAATTTTTTGCCTGAACATCTTCACCACCGACTTGATAATATCAATGGCGGTCAGGAACATGACCAGGGCAATGACAACGCGTGCGCCCTGCTGTGCCAGTGTTCCCAAAATCTGTGCGGCTTCCGCATCGAACCCTTCGATGGCTTTCAAAGACTCGGCAGTGACTGTGATAATGGAAGGCCCAGTCAACAGGAAATATCCGATCACGATCTGGAAGACTTTGATGGCGATGGAAAACAGCCTGCTTGATATCTGCCATTTTCCGGCACGCAGGAGCATTCCGTTGAGAAGGATTTCCGCGACCCATGCAATGTTCATCAGCGGCAGCCAGCGGAAGAAAGCCTCGGAGAGGATGGGGATGACTTTCCACTCGTTGCCTGTCATATAGTTGATGCCGATGATCTGTGGGTTGAAGTTGAAAATGCTGATGACAATAAAGGTGAACACGATGGCGAGGATCTGCTCCCATGCCTTGATATCCTCAGGCTCAGGTTCTTTCATCAACGAGGTCGGATCCCATTTTTCATCCTCGTTCAGTTTGAATTCAGAAGCGGGTGCAAAACGTTCGACCAAGGCAAAGACCAATGCGATATTCCCAAATGCTGCAATGGATGCGGAGACGATATTCAGCAGACCTTCGCCGATTACCTTGAGCAATTCCATGCCCGTCATGGGGGAAAGGGTCACAACCTGGATGGCCGTCACAATGGTCATGCCGAGCGTCACCGCCGCGATAACGATCTTCAGGATCATAATGAACATCGGGAACATGCGCGGGCCGATCAGATAGGGCGTTGGGTTGTAAGTTTCAGCCACTTTTTGCGGCGAGCCATACTCCTTAAGCAAATCAACTTCCATGGCTTCATCGGCAGGTTTGTCTGATTTTTGTGCACGGTCTTCGAGCATGTCCTCCAGCGTGGAGCGCAGTTCGTTTTCAATATCTTTGCGTCCCTTCACAAGTGGAAGGCGTTTACCTACTTCAGTAACATAGCGATTAATGAGTTTCATAACAATCTCCTTATTATCACTGTAGGGGGGCACCCCGCCCATTTTAAGTGTGTCACTCAGCCGCCATTGACGGTCGCCCTTACGTTTCAATTACGCCAGCATCTTTTTCATAACAGACACAATGCCAGCCCATTCCTTTTTCAACTTCGGCAGGAGTTTCTTTCCTTCCGCGCTGATGACGTAATACCGGCGCGGACGTGCCTCTTCGAGTTTCCAGACGGATTCAAGCAACCCTTGCGTTTCCAACCGACGCAGAAGCGGGTACAACGTTCCCTGGTCAACTTCCAGCCCTTGATCTGAAAGCAGTTTTAGCAGGGAGTAGCCATATTGCTCGTCACTCAATTGACTGAGCACGGCCAGCACGATCACGCCGCGCCGCAATTCAAGGACAACATTATCAAGCGATTCACTGTTTGCCATAGATACACCTTTATCGCATAATACTATATGGTACACAGTATGTCAAGAGGGGAAATGCTTCGCTCAAGCCGCCGTCTTCGGCGGCGTTTTCCATGCTGGGGACGGCGCAGAAAGCATTGGGTGTGTTAAACTTTCATCATGAAAATCGGCATTGTGACAGACTCCACCTCAGACCTGCCCGCGCACCTTGTTGAAGAGCACAATATTCAAGTTGTGCCTACGATCCTTATATTGGATGGAAAGGAATACGCAGATGGGATTGACATTTCCCGCGAGGAATTTTATACACGCCTGCCCTCGCTTCATGCTTCGCGCGCGCCGAAAACTGCCGCGCCTTCCATCGGAGATTTCACCACGCCGTATGAGACTCTTTTTTCACAAGGGTGCGACCATATCATCTCCATTCACCCTGCAAGTCAATTAACTGCCATCGTTAACGCGGCGCGTCAAGCCGCACAGGAATTTCAGAATAAAGTCACCTGTGTGGACAGCGGCTCACTTTCATTGGGATTGGGATTCCAGGTGTTGGCCGCTGCCGAGGAAGCAGAAGCAGGCTTACGGTCCGCATTGGATGCGATTGAGTCCACGCGCAAACGGCTTCAAGTCTCCGCCGCGTTGAATACAATGGAATATCTCAAACGCAGTGGACGTGTCCCGGGCGTAGTTGCAACACTCGGCGGATTGTTGTCCATCAAGCCGATGATCGAATTAGTGGATGGCGAAGTGAAAGCCATTGGCGCAGTCCGCACGACGAGCCAAGCCGACGAACGCATCCTGAAATTTTTGCTTGAAAGGGGAGACCTTCAACGGCTTGCCATCCTGCATACCAACGCCGAGCCGCGCGCGCGAAACCTGCTTAATGAAATGATGTCCCGCGCGCGCCAATCTGTGCCGAGGGATATTCTCATGGTAAACGTAACGGCTGTCATTGGCACACACCTCGGTCCAAATGGGCTGGGATTTGCGGCGGTGAGGAAAACGCCTTCTTGACAAAATTGGAAATATATCGGATAATACACATAATCTGTATATTATCCGATATAAAATGAAAGCCGACCTTTTACGCCCTTTTGAAACAATCCCCTACTTCACAATTGAAGGATTCAGGCAGTTCACAGGTATGGACTCGCCCGAACAGACACGTATGCTGCTGCACCGCTGGGTGAAGGCTGGCAGGATTTTATCGCTCAAAAAAGGGATGTATATGACAAGCCGTTTTTATCAGTTGCATGTGGGGGATGCGTTATTTACAGAAGCGATCAGCGCGGTCATTTTTCCGCAGTCTTATCTCTCACTTGAGTTTGTTTTACAGAAGCATAATATCCTCACTGAAGTGACATATCCCGTCACTTGCATTACGCCCAAAAACACGCGCAAGGTCGTAAATCAGATCGGCGCATTTTGGTATCGAAATATCCGTCCCGATTTATATTATGGTTTCGCAGCGGGAGAATACAATGGAATTCCCTTTTTTACAGCCAGCCTTGCAAAGGCATTATTTGATTATCTTTATCTGCGTCCCATCCCTGCGGCATATCGAAGCGAAAAAACAGATCTTGCCGAAGAATTACGGTTAAATCTTGATGACATTGCAAAGAACGAGCAGGATAAATTCGCGCTTTATGTTGAGAAGAGTCAATCTCGCAAAATGACGGAAATTTTGAATAATTTTCGGAGAACAATATGGAAACTTTGACCCACGCACTGCACGCCATTCTTGTCGCAAAAAGTCCGCTGCTGCCTGTTGAAACAAAGCGGATTCTTCTAAAAGTAGGTCTGCAAAGCTATGTATTGGATTTTCTTTACAACCATCCCGTATATCGCAGATTGAATTTTTATGGCGGCACATGCCTGCATGTTGTTTATGGGTTAGACCGCCTCTCGGAAGACCTGGATCTGGATAACAACTCAGAAATAAATCTCGAAACATTGAAGGACGATCTCACCACCCTGTTTGTCGGCACATTCGGATACAAGGATGTCTCCATAAAAACACAACAAGGCGAAAAAGACATTTATCGCGGAACCTTGAAATTTCCCATATTGAATGCGCTGGGATTATCCTCGTATGCAAACGAAGCTTTGCACCTTAAGGTTGAGATCAGCCATCATAAGCAGGTTGCTCTGATACAGAACACGCCCGTTTTTTATTATGGACGCAGTTTTGTACCTTCGCATTTTTCGCTGGAAACCATGATGGCGGGAAAAATGATCGCTTGTATCGAGCGAAATTTTCAACGCGGTAAAGAAGGCGCATTTATTAAAGGGCGCGATTTTTACGACCTGCTCTGGTTTATGCAAAAGGGAATTCAGCCGCTTGAAGAGAAACTGAAAAAAGATGGTAAAAAACCCTACACTCCACAATCTGCATTTCAGGAATTGCAGGGAAAAGTCTTTTCAATAAAAACTACCGACCTGGCGGTAGACCTGTTGCCCATGTTTGAATCGCAACAATATGTCAACAGCTGGCTGGATTCCTTTCACCAAAACTTTGAAAGATACACGCGGAATTATATAAGTCTTCAATAATCACAACACACATCAACAATCCCCAGTTATTTCTCGACTGCTTCGGCTAAGAACAAGAACGCCTGCATGGTCCCGATCACTGCACGGGAGCGACACGCGAAGTTCAGCGTTCACATTGAGAATGGCTGAATACATATCCTCCCCCATGATAAAATTGACCTATGCAACCCTCCTTGGAAAAGCTTAGAAAATTCTTTCGCCTCGAACACGAAAACAAATACACGAACACTGCCATTATTGGCGGACTCGCCAAAATGCTTGATTTTTGGGAAGGCGAGGCTCGCGCCGAAGCTGTTGCCGAGGAAGTGATTCAGTCCGTTGTGGCACGTTTGCGTTCCTACGAAAAACTCAGTGCGGATGGACGGGCAGAATCCCTCAAGGGACTTTGGAGACGGATCGCTGAAACCTACCCCGAGGCGGGACAAAAACCAAAGCAAGCACAACAACCGCCTCGGCAAGTCAGCGCCGCCCCGCCTCCACAAGAATCAAAACCAGAGGGTGAAAAGCCTGCGCCGCGCCCCACTCGACAACCCCAAACACAACAGCGCCAACACAAACCGCGCCAGGTGCCACAAGCGCGTTCCGAATCTGTTGCAGGCGCAAAGCATAGCCAGACCCCGGCCGCGCTCAATGCAAAATTGACTGTGCTTCAAGGCGTCGGGCCCAGGAATGCAGAATCACTTGAGAGCCTGGGTATGCAAACCCTCAGCGATATGTTGTATTACTTCCCGCGCCGGTATGAAGACTACAGCCAGCTCAAACCGATCCAAGCGTTGATGTATAACGATGTGGTCACGGTGCTTGGAACGATCCAGAGCGTGCATAACCGTCCCATTCGCGGCGGCAAACAAAGTATTATTGAAGCCATCCTCAGCGACGGCACAGGCTCACTTCGCATTTCATTTTTTAACCAGCCTTGGTTGATGAATCGCTTCAAGCAAGGCGATGCGATTTCCGTCTCTGGAAAAATTGACCAGTATCTCGGCCGCATCGTGATGAACAGCCCGGATTGGGAACCCGTTGAAGTAGAAAACCTGCACACCAATCGCATTGTCCCAATTTATTCGCTGACCGAACGCATCACTCAAAAGTGGCTGCGAAATCAAATGAATCAAGTCATCACATATTGGGCGCCAGCCGTGGTGGATGCGCTTCCCGATACGATCAAACGTGCCGCGCAACTTGTTTCACTCAGCGAAGCATTGACTCAAATCCACTTTCCTGATTCTCAGGCCAGGCTCAAACTTGCGCGTGAGCGTTTGGGATTTGATGAAATCTTCTATTTACAAATGGGAGTGCTGCGCCAAAAACGGGATTGGAAATCTGTGGAAGCCCGCCGCTTCTCCATCTCGGACGAGTGGCTGGGTACACGTTTGGCAAGCCTGCCCTTCATTTTGACATCTGCCCAACAAACAACCCTTGCAGATATCCGCGCAGATCTAGACTCTGGCAAACCCATGAACAGGCTAGTGCAAGGCGATGTTGGCTCAGGCAAGACCGTCGTAGCAGCGTTAGCCGCCGCACTCATCGTCAGCGCGGGAGCGCAAACCGCGATCATGGCGCCGACCTCCATTTTGGCGGAACAGCATTATCGCACCTTCGTCAACTTGCTGGCAGGCGATGGCGGCGCGCTGCAACAGGGTGATGTCCGCTTGCTGGTGGGCAGCACAACTGAAGGGGAGAAGGAGGCGATCCGTCAGGGTTTGATGGATGGCTCGGTTAAAATCGTTATCGGCACACATGCGGTCATTGAAGAGCCAGTCAAGTTTAAGGATTTGCAATTTGTCGTGATTGATGAACAACATCGCTTTGGGGTTGAACAGCGCAAGGAACTTCGCAGCAAAGGCACGAACCCGCATTTGCTGGTGATGACCGCTACGCCCATTCCGCGCTCGCTGGCGTTGACAGTGTTTGGCGACCTCGATATTTCTGTGATCGATGCGATGCCCGCAGGCAGGCAGCCGATCAATACCTATGTGCTTCGTCCGCAGGAACGCGAACGCGCCTACACCATGATCCGCGCACAGATCAAAAATGGCAATCAGGGGTTTATCGTTTATCCGTTGATTGATGAAAGTGAGAAGATCGATGCCCGTTCCGCAGTGGATGATTTTGACACGCTTTCAAAAGAAGTATTCTCTGACCTGAAACTCGGCTTGTTGCATGGGCGCATGAAGCCGGGCGAAAAAGATGAAGTCATGTTGAAATTCCGAGATAAGGAATTTGACATTCTTGTTTCGACCACAGTTATCGAAGTTGGCGTGGATGTGCCGAATTCCACTGTGATGCTGATCGAGGGCGCAGATCGTTTTGGTTTGGCACAGCTTCATCAATTGCGCGGACGAGTGGGGCGCGGCTCTGTGCAATCCGCCTGTTTGCTGATTCCCACACATGAAGATGCAACCGAGAATGAACGCCTGCAAGCCATGGTCAGCACCAACAGCGGCTTTGACCTTGCCGACCTTGATCTGAAGATCCGCGGCCCCGGTGAATTTTTAGGAACGCGTCAGGCCGGTCATGCCATTCCATTAAAGATGGCAAGCATCACCGATGTGGTCTTGATCGAAAAAGCACGCGCCCAAGCGCAGGCCTTATTTGAGCGCGATCCTGATCTAAGCCAGCCTGAACATGCACTGCTCGCCGAAGCCTTTGAAAGATTCTGGGGCGCAGGCCAGGGGGATGTGAGTTAATTTTGCAGGGACACAGCGCCGCTGTGTCCCTGCGTATTAATATGGAGAAAAATGGTTAGAGCCTTATTTCCCGGAACCTTCGACCCGATCCACTATGGGCATATAGACATTGCTTCACGCGCCGCAAAAGTGTTTGACGAAATTGTCATGGCGGTGTATGACAAGCCGTTGAAATCCCTGTTGTTTTCGCCTGAAGAACGCATCTCTCTGGTTTCCGAAGCATTCAAGAACAACCCCAAGATCAAAGTGACGGGCTACAGCGGCTTGACGATTGATTTCGCCCGCGCGATAGACGCCCAGGTCATTGTGCGCGGTTTGCGCGTGTTCTCTGATTTTGAATTTGAATTCCGCATGGCGCTTGCCAATCAGCGCCTTGCGAAAGACGCCGTTGAAACCGTCGCACTCATCACGGCTGAACAGCACACATTTTTATCATCAACCACAGTCCGTGAGATCGCCACGCTCAATGGCGACGTCTCCAGCATGGTGCCGCCGTTTGTCGAAAAAGCCCTGAAGGAAAAAGTAATTAGCATGGAAGAGCAATCTCCTCCCAATGCCTTGCGTGATTAATCTGTGCTAGAATTGGATAAATAAAATTACCTTCACGAGTACCCTATGGACATTCTGCAACTCATTGACCGCTTGGAAGAACTCTTCAACGACGCGAAGTCCGTGCCTTTTACGCACAATGTCGTTGTGGATGAAGACCGCATGTTGGAATTGATTGACCAGATGCGCATCACCATCCCCGAAGAAGTGAAAAAGGCGCAGCAAGTCGTCGCTCAGCGTGACCGTGTTATGGCGCAGGCGCAGGAGGAAGTCAATCGCACCTTGCAGATTGCGCGCGATAAAGCTGACCAAATGACCCAGAAGGACACGATCGCGCAGGAGGCCCAGCGCCGCGCGGACCAGATCATTGGGCAGGCGCGCTCCGAAGCAGAAGCCACCCGTACAGACGCAGATAACTATGTAATAGACACGCTCATGCAACTGCAGGATCAAATTGCAAAATTAAGCGGCCAGGTCAGCAATGGCATTCGCATGGTGCAGGAAGATCAGATGCGAAAAACGGGCCCTGTTAATATGACTGATAATGCGGAAAAATAATATGGACATCCCCGCCAAACAGACGGGGATGTTTTCTTTTTCCCAAAAAATTCCCAAAGAACAATCATAGGACTTTCGCTTGTCGTTCTAAGTATGGCGATAGCGGGCGAATACATCTGTTCTATGCGAAATGACACTCCGTGTCATTAGTAACGTGGTGAAGAATCACTGATTTCAAGAGCAGAGACCCTTCGTTAACGCTCAGGGAGACATGGAAAAGCGAGGTTGAGCGAAAGAAGTAGTTTAAACGCTTAGCTATTATTGTTATTCAACCATCGTTTATCTGACACGGGTTAAAAATCAAACCCGCATTGTATACTTTGTACATAGTATCACAATGCGGGCCTGCTTTCTTTGAGTTGCGTCAAACCAGGGGAGCCTTACAAGGTAATGATTCCTTCAGTAGTGGGATATCTTTATGTTTACCCCCGTATATAAATAAATCCTTCGATTCGATTTGCCCTAGTTTAACCAACTCGTCTGGTTTCAGGATGGTGATCGTCGTTCGTGTCGCTTTGATAATACCCTGACACCGTAAAAAGTTCAGCGACCGGCTGATTGCTTCAGGAACAGAAGCTATACGCGCAGCCATCTCGTTGATCGAGTGTTCGTGGCGGTTTATGGATTCTTTCCCTTGAGCGCTCAACTCATATATCAATTTAGCCACGCGATTCGGCACATGCAGGAAAGATAGGTCGGCGTAGTTATCTAATAGTTGTCTATAGCGGCTTGCCATAATTCCTAGCAGCCCAAGCGCAACTTCCATGTATTGATCTTGCACATATCGATGGAGCAGTTTCTGGTAAGCCTCAAGACTGATTTGCCAGGCAAAGGAATTTTGAGTTGCAATGGCTGTGTATGGGTTTAGGCCTCCATCCACTAAGGCCACCTCGTTGAACATGATGACTGGATAGATGTCTGCAATAATGCTTTGCTGGCCTTTTAGGCTGTGTTTGCAGATTTGCACATGTCCTTTTAATAACACAAACATACCAGCACATGGATCATCTTCGGAAAATATTACCGTTTTGGGTGAGAAAAGACGCATTTGACCGGCAAGGACGATCGCCAACCTGTCAGCCAGTGGTAATTTCAGAAAATGGCTGACATTTCCCAGTCTTTTGGCTAGTGCCACATATGTTTGTGACATATGGTACTTGTATCAAAGAAATTTGGATGCGTCAATTGCTTTTCGTCTTAATTTCGACATTATTGTAAGACTTGATAAATATCAATGACTTCCTGCATCAATTGTGATATTTTTAACAATAATGGAACCCTTTGTGGGTTGTCTCTGTGTTTCACTGTTGAAAGAAAAGGAGAATGCTAATGAATAAATCTTCTGACAAAACCCGCCCTCCCAATGTACGCTGGTTGATTGCAGGGGGAGCACTGCTTTTATATGCCCTGGCGCTCTATGCCTGTGCGCCAGCAGCTACTCCGGAGCCTACACTTGTTCCACCTGTACCGACCGCAACACCATTGCCGGATCAATCGGCGTATGTCGCAGAGCTGGAAAGCAGCATGCATGGTTACTATGGTGATGATTTGTACCACGGACCAAATACCTGGTGCGCCCGCTGCCACTCCCCGCAAAATTGGGATCCTGCCGCTGTTCCGGGTAAAGCCCCGAACTGTTTCTCATGTAAATTCCCCGCCGATAAAGAAGTCAGAGTTGCAGTTGGAAATGATCTCATCCTGGAAGCAGATTGGGTCGGGATTCCCTGCGAAACCTGCCATGTTGTTGACGCGAATGGAATTGCCAGTGAGGAGATCGCCTGGCTCAATCCCGTCAGCGAGGAACACGTTCAGGTTAACACGCCCACCGAGTTGTGTGAGAAATGCCATGTCACTACCACGAACAATCTATTCGGCTCAGCAGTAGTACACAAGGTCTATTTCGGAAGCGCACACCTCAATTATTCCGGGTTTATTGATGAGGTACCACCTCCTCAATACTGCACGGATTGTCATAACCCACACAGCCTGGCAGCCAAGCAATGTGTGGATTGTCATGAAATTGACGAGACCACGCATTCGATGGGCAAATACGCTGAAATGAAAGATGCAGTTACCTGCATGGCATGCCATGATGCTTCACCCGATTGGAATCTACTAACGCCTTCCGAGGTTACATGGTCGGTAGGCCCCTACGGAGAGAATGGCCTTTGGGTACCCATTGATGCAACTCTCGATCGAAATGGGAAACCTGCAAACACACCCATAATCTCCCATGCCATCCAGGGAGAGGTAGTCTGCACCCGTTGCCACGGCGCAGATAACCCAAATGGATTGACTGTCCTGACTTCGAAGGGCGAGATTCCGCCAGCTCCAACCGCGACCCCCACGCCCTAAACCTATTTAGAAAGGTAAACCTTGCAGAGAAAAACCCTATTCCTCAGTCTGATTGCAGCAGTATTTCTGGCTGTCGGGCTGATGACCGGCTGCCAACCCGGGGAGGAGATCCCCCCGGAAGGTCAGGCATCACAACAGGTTCCAACAAACGAGGGGAGCCCCAGCGGGGCTCCCCAAAGTACCGTTAATTCGACAGAAACTGATCCTGCCTCGATCCCATCCATGTGGGAGGCAGGCCCCCACGCGCAAACTTATGTATTGAACGATTTGGGGATGAACAGCACATGTGCGCGCTGTCACGCGCCGATAAACTATGTGCCCTCAATGGATGACATGCCGGAGAGTTGTGCGGCCTGCAAATTTGAAGTTGAACCGCCTCCCCCAACGGTTGCTGAAATCGATTGGGAACACATCCCATGCAACACTTGCCATCGCGTTAAGAAAGGCGTGGTTGACCCGAAGTATGCCTGGTTGTCGGTACCGCCGATCGATGAATACGAGGATCTTGCCATCACAACAGACCTGTGTTTAAAATGTCATGGACAGATCGATATGGCGGGTCACGAAATGCCCGATTTGGCGAATGTACATGCCGGGTATACCTGCACACAATGTCATGATGCTCATGCCACCACTGCCACATGTGCATCAGAAATATGCCATGCGAATGTCTTGAACCCAACAACTCCCATCCCGGGTCATGATGAAGACCACCAGGCGGTGACTTGCTGGGCCTGTCATGATGCCGCTGGGCTGGCTGTAGGCACTGACGATCAAGGAAATTGGGTCACGCTTCTGCCTGACTTCTCGACTCCTTATGCAAGTCATAATATCGTCAAACAGGCATCCTGTGACCGCTGCCATTTTCTAAATAATCCCTGGAATTTATCAGAGGATGTCTTGAGGTGACAAAAATGAGAACTATCAGCTCAAAAATCTTTTGGATCATTGCTCTTGTGCTGTTTGCGTTATCGGCGGCTTTTGATGTGCTGGGGGGGATCGGGACTATATGCGCAGCGTTCTTCACGGAGAAATATCCCCCCTTGTGGCCGATAGTGCCTTATAAGTTGGTCTATCAAATATTCATGTTCGTCACAATCACATTGGGGATTATCGGTGTATGGGTGACACTTGCTCTGATTAGAGGCGACCGAAGAGCGTACAAGAAGGCTTTGATTCTGCTCCTGGTTGGCTTTGTCTTTGGAGGCATCAGGGTGTTCACTTCGCTTGCCATCCGAGGCAAGGCAGCACCGACGAATATAAACTGGTACCTGCATATCCTGACATTGGGCGTGTTCTTGCTGTTTCTACTGCCAGGGCTTAGAAATCGAGCGGGATTTCCAGGGCCGGAGAATAGTAAGATGAAAGGGATTGGTGCGAGTCTGGCTTCCCTTGTTTGTGGCGTGATGCTTGCGACCAGCCCGATGTGGGCAGCTCCATCTCATTCATATCGGGGAGTAAACTGGGCTGATGTGCTTAATCTCCCACTTACCCTTATTGGCTCTATTTTAATTCTTGGAGGCCTGGTAGGGATGTTCCTGACAGTTTTTCTATATTCTCGGCCGGAGAATAGAAAAGATGCGAAACAACTGCAATTGCAGGATATAAGGAGATAAGCGATGAAAAACAAATTTGTGAAAATCCTGCGCGTCGTCGCCATTGTATTAATGGCCATGACCGCCGCAATGAATATTCTGGGCGGGGCGGGCACCACGTGCGTAGCCTTCTTTACGAAAAATTACCCTCCGTATTGGGTATTGATAAAACCCGTAGACTACCGGTGGCTTTATCAAAGCTTTGTCATCACAACTCTCGCAATCGGGATAGCAGGCATTGCCATCACGATCGGATTGATCCGCGGCGGAAAACATGCATATCGAAACACCCTGATCGTCCTGGTGGTCGGTACTGTATTGAACGCGATCCATTACTTTACATCCCTGACCGTAATCGGCAAAGCCGCGCCTGCCAATGTCGTATTCTATATTAATTTCCTCACATTGATCGTGTTCCTGCTGTTTCTCATCCCTAGCCTGCGAAAAAAAGTCAATTTTACATCGGGCGGTAAAGAAGCCGATAAAACAGCCGGTGGGGGACTGGCAGCCATGGTCACTGGTACCGTCATCTTATCTACGCCAATGTGGGTGGGCGCTTCGCACGTCTATATGGGCAGCAATTGGGTAAACGTACTTGCCTGGCCCATCTATATCTCCGGCACCTTCCTGATACTAGGCGGGATGGCATTGCTCGTAAGGGGAGCCTGGGTGACACACGACCAGGAAATCGCCGGACTAGAGATTCGGGCTCTCTGACGTAAACCTGGGACCGGAAAGTTCGAGTGATTTGGTTTGGCGCTGGTTATCGTTCATCTCTCTCCTTCGAGAGTGGGATGCAAGTGTGCAACGTTGCTAACCACAGCAGGGAGCCATTGAATTTGTTCGCGCGGAATGCCTCCAGCGATGAACTTGGCAATTACACCGACAGCCAAATCAAAACAAGATAGATGTGCTCAAGGGAGTAAGTGACCGCTCTGGTTTCCACGTCAGCTTGCATGGGAACGAGGCGGCTTAACAAGAAACCGATGGGTACGCAAAGTGCAGAAAAAGAGTAAAACCCATCCCCAACTAAAATACCCATTTGAGATATCACGAAAGTGGTAGAAACTAATATTGCAGAGAATTGAATGAATAAGCCAGGGCGCACCAAATTTTGAAACGACTTTTCTTCATCTCGCCGCGTAGCGACTTGAGTAGTAAAGTTATGGACGTTCTTGCTTCTTGTTATCCATATTTGAAACCTGCTACGAAACAAATTGTCATTAACAGCAGCAACCTTGGAAGGATTTTGAGGATCATTTCTCTCGATAATATGGGTCTGCCTGTTTTCAGGAACGAGAGAAGTAAACCTCCAATGCCAATCAGTGCACCACCGGCACCCACGAGTGAAAACAGAGGTTTTGTCAAACCTTGTATGGATAAGATAATGGGTAATAAAAATATCGTCATGCCTGCAATGCCGTGGGTGATGGCAATGGTGATGACGGGCAGTTTATTTTGCATGGGGATCGAACGGGTCACTGTCACAGCGAGGAAACTGGTGATGGCAAAGACCAGATATGAGATCCGAAATGAGGCGAAGTGCTGCCAGACGAGTCCCGTCGAGAGGCTGAGGGGGATGACCGTCGAAACGATCACTACGATCGGCGAGTCCAACACTTCAAAGCCGAGAATGATGAGCAGAAGTCCCGCTACGAGCAGGACACCGAAGGCAAGGGTATAGGCGATAATGGGGACGGTGGAGAAACCGTCAATTCCGACCGCGACCTGATAGGCGGCTAGGATGCCCATGACAAGCAGCAGGACTCGATCGAGCGGGGACATTTTCATTACATCGCCTCAATAACAACCAAAATCATCGCGGCCAGCATGTAGAGAGACGCGTACTTGAACAAGCTGAAGTTGACGCGCTCGGATGGGTTGAATGTGATGGCGATCGCCAGCATAAGCAGACCTGCGGACAGGACGCCGAGCAATCGCAGGAAGCCCCAAGTCATACCGATACCGTAGCCCGCGACAACCATCATCAGCGCGGCCAGCACACTTGAAATGGCAATAGTTGCGCGTGTGACGCCGAGTCCATAGGTGGAGGGGAAGGTGGGCACGCAAGCATCGGTATAGTCTTTGGCGAATTTCATGCTGAACGTCAAGGTATGGGTGGGTATCCAGAAAAGGATGCCAAGCGCAAGCGTGATGCCGATCCAATCTACTGCGCCGAGACCAAGCGCGCGCCCTGCCAGAATAGGCATGGCGCCCGAAATGCCGCCCCAGACGATACCCCAGCACGTGCGGCGTTTGAGCCACATACTATAGATGACCACATCAAAGAAGAATCCCGCGAAGACTATGATCCCGTAGAACGCGTTCATCGCGACCGCCCAGCCGATTCCGAGAATAGAGAGGATCAACCCTAAGCGCAATACTTCGCGCTCTGCCACCTGTCCCGCCGACGTGGGGCGTTTTTTTGTGCGCACCATTTTCGCATCAATGTCGCGATCCCACCACATGTTGAGTACAGTGCTCCCCGCAATGGCAAGGAAGAGACTTCCAGCCAGCCCGAGCAGCGTGCCCATGCTGAAGATGGGACAGCGCGCGCTCATGTAACCGGCCAAACCTGTGGCGAGCAGTAGTCCGCTTTGCAGAGGTTTGGTCAGTGACCAGTAGAGGGCGATTTTGGATTTACGATTTATGGTTTCAGATTGGGTGGCGAGAGCGGTCATGACATACTCCTAAAGATGTACGAGCGGGGGTGCAAACGGGTAAACAAGTTCAAGCGGCAAGTATACCTGTCTCCTTGTTTACCTGTCTATCATTTCACCGCGCACACCTGAATCCCACACCTGGACTGAAATAGGTCGGTGTGGCGTTGTTGCGAACCCACAGACGCAAGTCCATATCGTAGGTGTCTTTGGAGCCGCCGCGCAGGAAGCGGTAGTGCATGCCTTCGTAGACATCGCCCGTCCATTGCCAGACGTTGCCAGCCATGTCATACAGGCCATAAGGTGAAGCAGAATTCAGCGTGGCGTAGCCGTCGTAAGTCTTGCCGTTGTAGAAGCCGACGGGACTTGTGCGCGAACCGAAGGAACTCATATCTTCAAACGGATCGCGGCTGGCATAGAAGTTGGCATTCTCGCGCAGGATCTCTTCGCCCCATGGGAAGGGACGTGTATTGGTGCCGCGGCCTGCTTTTTCCCATTCTATTTCAATGGGCAGGCGTCCGTCTACCGAGCCACAATATGCCCATGCGCCGAACCAGGTTACATTGGTCATCGGGTGGTTTTCGTAGCCTGGAACAGGTGCAAACGTGGTTCCATTGAAAATGAAGCGCGAGGCGGGATCATCCAGAGGGATGAAGATCCAATCGCCAGCTTTGATCTCTTCTTCGTGTTTCACTCCATGGAAGACGTCTCCGGGATAGTAGCCAATGATGGCTTTTTGACCTTTGAATTCACCGATTCTTACCTGACCCTCCGCGAGGGCCACTGTTAAAAAGGTCGTATACTGGCTGACAGTGACGTCGGTGATCATGATCTCGTAGGCGTCGGTGGTTTCAATGTCTTCGTGCTGGCCGAAGTAGAATTCTCCTGCAGGGATCTGCGCCCAGATGTTCGGGTCAATGCCTGTATCATAAGCAGGGATCGGAGCATCCAAATCAACGGGGACGCACGCGGAGAGTAAAATGGTCAGCAGGCTGAGGGCGATGCACTGAGCGTGTCGAAGTGTCAGAAAGATGCGTTTCATTTTGTCACCTCCTGCGAGAGTTCGTGATCCACTTCTTCTGTCCAGCGTCCTTTGTTCTTGAAGAGGTCGGTCAAGCGCCAGACCAGCACAACGGCGAGAAGTACCAGCAACATGCCGAGGCCGAAGTCTATGGCGTACATAAGACCATTGACCAGCGGCTGTTGTTCGGCTTCTGTGATGAAGAGGCGTTTCATTTCAAAGATGGTGACGGCACCGAAGGCAACGTCTGAGAGAATGATGATGAGCCAGCCGTACCACTGGCGGATTTTTCCTTTGAGGCCGATCATGTCGCCGTAGTACAGCAGGATGATGGTGGCAATAATGGCGGAGAGCACATGCCAGTGACCGGTCAGTTCGATGCGCTCTTCGCGGGCAGGCCAGACGCGGAAGATCTCGTCGAGTTTGATCGCCATGAAGATGCCGATGCCGCTGGTGGTGAAGTTCATGAAGAGCATCTGCCAGGTCGGACCGAACTTGAGCGGGTCGCGTACGAGTGCGCGGAGTTTTTGACCCAGGTTGGGTTTCTGGATCTGGGCGGTGCCGTCCTTGATGAGCTTGTTCCAGTCCCAGATAAGCAGGAGCAAGGCCGCGAACATGGATGGCGTCGCGCCGACGTAGATGATCATGTGCGCGATCGGTTCGAGCGGAGTGACCACGCCCCATACGCCGAGGTTGAGTACAATCGTTCCCAATATCATGAGCGGCATGGCGACTTTATGGAGGATGCCTTTGAAGTTAAGCCAGCGGCCAATGATGAGCGTGATCATGATGCCAATCAGCGCCAGCATGATGTGCAGGTGACCGATGATTGAATATTCCATCGTGGTTTTTTCGGGCAGGCGGATGACATTTTCGGCGAGGAAGACTTCAAAGCCATTTCCAAAGTACGAGCTTGGGATCGCGCCGAACAAGGCCGAAATCACAGTTGTGACTGCAGTTGCGAAGAAGGCCGCGCGTTCAAGGTCGAGTCCCTTTTTGGTGTGGGCGTATTCTTTATCAGTGACGTAGTATTCGGAATTCCAAGGCCAGAGGGCAATGATCAACAGCACACCCGCAAAGAAGATCAACGACAGGCCGAAGATGTACAGTCCGTGGAAGGCCCAGTTGTGACCGAAGTAGGCGAATCCCATGCCGAAGATCATCGTCAGGATATAGCCGACTGTGATGATGGCATTGATGGCGGTCTTGAAGAAGGGCTTCATCTTCAGCAGGCTGGTAACCATATACGTTTCGATGGCGACAATCGCCATGGCAATCGAGTGGTACAGGATAATTATGCGCCCCTCACGCTCGGCCTGAACGATATCCATGCCGAGGAGTTTGATCACCACTTCGCGCACGCCCATCTCAGCCATGGGGCCTGAGAGCATTCCCCAGATCGCAGTGACAATGCCGATCATGGCAATTGCCACCAGGATCAGTCCCTTGGTGGAGTTGAAGAGGTAGTTGAAACGGTCTTTGACTAATTGCATGGGATCTACTCCTAAGCGGTTTTATTCATGCCTGTGTAAAAAATATCACAAATCAGGCGGGTTGTCTTTGACAAAAGACAAATAATTGCATGTAGGGACGACCCGTCAGGGCAATTCGTCTTCTTAGTCAAACATGGCGGGTCGTCCCTACGGTTATGCTATCCCTTCTTCGTGAAGCCGAGTGTGAACGCGCCTGTCATCAGGAAGAGCAGGGGGGTGAGGATCATCGTAACGAACGCAGGACTGAAGAAGAGTAGCTGAGCGCCCATCGAAATGAACGCCAGAGCGATTCCGCCGAGTCCGATCAACAAGCCGCCGATGCCGACCCAGAAAAATCCCTTCGGCGCGCCTTTAGCATAGAATGGGCCGAGGAAAATCACAAGTCCCGCTACACCGTGGAAGAGCGGGACGGCAATCTTCTTGAGCGAGTCCATGCCGCCGATGCTGGTGATGGCAATCGCAAGGAAACCAATCGCCGCGAACCATTTGAAGTAGGTCTTCCATTTCGGGAAGTACTCTTCAGCAAGTCCCATCGAAATGCCGAGCGGGATCAGGCTGGCGACGGTCAACACATAGGGCGAAGCCAAAATTCCCAGGCCGAGGAAGATCAGCAAAAGCCCTGAAACCAAAAGCACCACAAACCCCATCAGATAATAGATGTTGTGCAGTGCTTTATGCAGGTTGTACCTTTGCCAAAATTGCCAGCACAGGTACAAGGCCAGCAGTCCGGTGAGCAGAAGGAACAGGTTGTCAAGCGTAAACAGGTTCATGTCATTCTCCTTTTGTTGAACTCAATGATGACAACACTTGATATGGTTGTCTACTATGTGAATTATATAACAAAAGGCGTCATTATTTTGTGACATATGTCACACTTCCGCTTCACGCCAGACCCCGAACCCGATTCCGTTCCACGAGCGGAATCCACCCTCGGTCGCCTCGTGTCTGACCTCTGAGTGGATTCCGCTTCGACGCGCTGATCACACTTTCGCGTTCCATGCCTCCAACATTTTCTTTGTGCCGGGCAGCAACAGGTAGATCAGCAACCCCGTGCTCATCAACGGCGCGGGCAGGAACATCGAGAAGCGATGCACCTCTACCAGCGCGTTGTAGAGTCCCAGCGGGTAGCCTGCCATCATGGACATCGTCGCCGCGAAGATGCCAACGGGAATCGCCCACGAGTTCTTCTTCAGCACGGCAAAGATGAAGATCGCCCAAGCCGCCGCGCCCCACCAACTGACCTGCTGCAGGATCACATACATCCCATTCCAGAAAGTATTGGGGTTCTGGGCAAAAGTGGTTGGCGTCTGAAAAGTGGTCTGGAATTTGGAGATCGGCGCCACACCGTCAATGAAGGTCAATACGTATGCCAGCCCCGCGATGAAGGTGAGCGTGATGATCTTCCCGCTCACGCCGCCGATGAAGAGTATCCCGAACCACATGACTGCCGCCAGAAGGAAGACCCACATCGTGGGAACAGGCAGTCCGCTGTCCGCGGCCGGGATCATGGGGAAGAATCCCGCCAGCAGGAGGACGGTCGCGGCGACTGCGCCCCAGAACCAGGCCCAGTCCTGTTTGTTCAGGAAGCCCCACAAAACCGCGGCAGAGAGAGCGCCCGCGGCGGTTCCCAGCCAGCCAAGCACCGCGTAGACGAATCGCACGGTATTACTTTCTTCCCAGTCGCCAGCGAAAAAGTGGGTGTGAATGACCGTGTTGTAGGTATCCGCCAGGAAATACAGGCACAGGATTCCCGCCAGGATGCCGAGAACCGCCAGCGCGGCTCCAAGTTTGGTATTGTTCTTCATGTTTACTCCTTGCGCGTAACGCGCCAATCAAGATTGAAGATCATCCGCCAGGTCAAGGTGGATGGTGCGAGCCGGGGGAGGCGCGCCGGGCGCTTCGATGCGATTGACCACACCGCGTACGCCGCGCGCATTTTTTGCAAGGTTCTCCGCCGCGTCGCGGACCTCCAGCGAATCCACCTTCCCAGCCAGGTGTGCGATGCCATTCAGCACGCCCACGCGCAGGTCGGCGGAGGCGAGGCGGCTGTCCGCGAAGAACACAGCCAGAATTTCCCAACGCAGGCCTTCGTCGGAGAGGGGAGACAGGGAACGTGTCATTGTGCTTCACAATAAAATGATCAGTATGCCAATAGTGTACAGGTTGGGCACGCGTTTGAATACGACTTTTGTCGTGTGAAATTTCACAAACTGTCATTTATCATACGTGCTTTTAATCATGCTTCGCAGTTTCTCTGTTTACCCGCGAGCGGGCAAACATCAATCCCAGAATGACCACCCAGACCGCCAGCCGAAATGTCATTGCCACAATGCTGTCTATCGCCACCACATCCCGATAGGCGGTTTGCAGGATGAGCATGACGAGGGCATGGATGCCGAACGTCCCGATGGCGGCGGGCATGGCGAACCTGCTGTTGTTCCAAATGAAGATGGCCGTGAGGAAGACGGTCAGTATGCCGGCCGTATAGTTGTACACGGGAAGCCAGTTGATGACATAGTAGCCAGGGTCGCTGCCCAGCAGGACATTCCCGCCCGCGAAGATTGCCATGCCGCCAATGATGAAGGCGAGGACGGATGCGATTTTGTTGAAGGTTGTTTTCATGTTTTCTTCTCCTTTGTGTGAACTCAGTATAGGCGCTTCCTGTCGGGGAGTTTACGACTTAAGTCATTAAAGTCTGGCGGGGGGCTGGCATGGTAAGATTGCAGCAGGAAGAGGCTCCATGAGCAATGACGGGTTTTCCAAAACCGCGTACAGCATTTTGAAGGCCGTATCCTATTTTGCAAAATTGGATGATGCTGCGCTGGTTCCTGTGGAACAGGCGGCGATGCGGCGTGTCTATGATCCTGAGCAGGTGATCCTGATCGAAGGCGAACCGTGCGCGGGTTTATACATTGTCGAGAGCGGCTGGCTGAAAGCCGTCAAGATCGGGATGGAAGGCCGCGAGCAGGTATTACAAACGCTGGGGCCCGGGGAGGTATTCAATGCCATCAGCGTGTTTACCGACGCACCCAACCAGGCGACTGTCGCCGCTTTGGAAGCCTCGGTGGTCTGGATGGTCCGGCGCGAGGCTCTGCTGAAATTGTTGGATGACCATCCTGCGCTGGCGCGTCAGGTGGTGAAGGATTTTGCGGGGCGCGTCATGCACCTGATCCGCATGGTGGAGGACCTGGCTCTGCGTTCGGTGGAGGCGCGTCTGGCGCGGCTCTTACTGGAGCAGGCGGAGGGCGAGTCTGTGCAGCGCCGACGCTGGGCCACGCAAGCCGAAATGGCATCTCGCCTCGGTACCGTGCCGGATGTGGTCAATCGCGCATTGCGAAAACTGGCAGAGGGAGGGATGATCCAGGTGGAGCGCCACCAGATCCAGATTTTGGATAAAGAGGGATTGAAGTCCGCCGCGCAGTTGGCAGAATAGAAAACCGATAAAAGTCGTTGAACGAAACTCGCTCAAGGTGTATGGTCGCCATACCTTGAGCGAGTTTTGTTTTTGACAGGAGACCCTATATTACAGCGCAAAGTCAGGCTCAAAGCCGCAGTCCTCGGCGGCGTATTACTGGAAAACTCCTGCGCCGGGGACGGCGCAGGGAGCAACTTTGCGCTGTAATACTAAAGGTATTCTGGAAAACCTGATGGATTGTTTGCAGGAGACAACTGCTCGAAATCCCTGTTTATTTGCGATGGAAACCTTTAGGGTCTTGCCATCATGTTTTTGGAGCATTTATGACCCAATTCAACGATAGACCCATTCCCATCATTGACCCGCAGCGATGCGATGCGTGCGGATTGTGCGTGCGCGCCTGCCCAACGAAAGCGCTGGAACTTTTGGATGGCAAAACCGTTGTCACTAATCCGCTGGCGTGTGAATACAGCGGGCTGTGCGAGGCGGTCTGTCCCACGCGGGCCATCACGCGCCCGTTTGAAATTGTAGTTGTGCCCGCGGAGGACAATGAAAAGACATGCTCAAATTCGACAAAAGTCGTTGAACATGATTAATCATTTGCCTATAATGCAGGCAGTCGAGGTTACGTTTATATCGTAATCGCCAATATAAGAAAACCACAAGGTTTGATATTCAAGGAGATGAAACCATGAATTGGTCGCTAAAACTATTCAAAGTCAAAGGGATTGACATCAAAGTTCACATGACCTTTGTGCTGATCCTCATCTGGGCGGCATACCGCTGGAGCGTCAGCACGGGCGAAGGCGCGCAGGGCGCGTTGTTCGGCATTGTAGCAACGCTGCTGCTTTTCTTTAGCGTAACCCTGCACGAACTCGGTCACAGCTTGCAAGCCCTCAAATACGGCGTAAAGGTGCGCGACATTACGCTCATGCCGATGGGCGGACTGGCGCGGCTGGAGGAAATCCCCGAAGAGCCGAACAAGGAATTGCGGATCGCCCTTGCGGGCCCGCTGGTCAACTTTGGGATTGCCGCACTGCTGATCGGCGTCGGCGCGCTTCTGAACGCCCGTGCCTTGATCACGCTGGAGGAATTACAGGCCTCGTTTGGAAGTGTCAGTTGGAGCGGACTGCTGGCTTACCTGACCTCCGCGAACCTGATCCTCGGCCTATTCAACCTCATCCCTGCCTTCCCGATGGATGGAGGGCGCGTCCTGCGCGCTTTGCTGGCAAAAAAAATGAACCATGCCAAAGCCACAAAAATTGCCGCGCAGGTCGGGCAGGGGTTTGCCCTGTTGATGGGGTTGTGGGGTTTCATGAGCGGCAGCTGGACGCTCGTCCTCATTGCCATCTTCGTGTGGATGGGCGCGGGGCAGGAAAACCAGGGGGCGCAGGTCAAGCATACGCTGGGCGGGACAACCGTCGGCCAGGCGATGACGCGCTCGCCTCAGGCGCTCCAGGTCAATGATCCTTTATCGAAGGCGGTCGAGTTGACACTATCCACATCCCAGGCGGATTTCCCCGTGCTGGAATGGGGGGGCAGCAATCGAGTCGCAGGGCTGTTGTGTGAAATTGACCTATTACGCGGACTGCAATCCCTGGGCGCTAACGCGGCAGTGCGCGAGGTCATGCGGACGCGAATTAGATTCGCCACCCCCGACGAACCGCTTCACACCGCGCAACAAAAAATGTTGGTGAATCGGGCGCGCGCCCTGCCCGTGCTGAATCCCGAAGGCGAATTAATCGGTTTGCTGACCGCCGACGACATCAACGAAGCCTATCGCCTGATGGCGATCACCCCGAAACTGGCGGTTGTCGCGCGGTAACGTGTATTCAAACAAGGACCCTAAAGGTTTTCAATAAAGGAAACCTTTAGGGTCTTACTCCCAAGGAGAAATAAAAATGAACGATTCAATTTCCGAAATCTATTTTGCAGATGCCAAGGCAAAAGCCGTCTTTGCGGCGGATGAACCCAAGCCGCAATTCCTGATGGACACGCCTAAATTCAAGGCGGCTGGTCGTGGGACTGGCGGCCGGCGGACAGATCCCCCGTCCATGCCGGCGAAGCGGCGATGTATCACTTTCTCGAAGGTGAAGGCTCGATGACGGTGAACGAGGCTGTCTATCGAATTGAGCCTGGCGTTACTGTGATCGTGCCAAGCGGCGCGCAGCGCGGCGTGAACGCCAAAACGCGTTTGATATTTCTGGGATCCAAAGGGGAAGCATAACGCTCATCCCCTGTTACCGTCGCCATAATCCATCAATTACCAAAGGAGTCAATCATGTCAAAAAATACCCCCGCTCGTTACCACCCCATGCAAGTCGGTTTGCACTGGCTGATCGTCGTTCTTGTATTCGCCGCCTTCATCATTGGCAAAACCATGAGTGATCTTCCGAATGATTTAGGAAAAATTGCATCGCTTGCCATTCATATGACATTGGGTACCATCACTCTGATTGTTCTCGTTGCCCGCTTTATCGCGCGCTTCCGCCTGCCCAGGCCTGCTCCTGCCACAACAGGCAGCGCGTTTTTGGATTGGCTCGGCAAGGTGATTCACTATGCGTTGTATGCGCTCGTTTTTTTGATGACCGTCAGCGGCATGTCGCTTTCCATGCAGGCGGGACTTCTGCCCATCGTCTTTGGCGGATCGAGCGCAGCCCTGCCAGCGAACTTCTACGCCTTCAATGCGCGCATGTTGCACGGATTCGTCGCTCCCGCGCTTCTGCTGTTGGTTGTATTGCACGTCGGCGCGGCGCTGTACCACCAGTTCCTGCTCAAAGACAATCTGCTGGCGCGCATGTGGTTCGATAAAAAGTAAGCCGTAGTTACAGAAGAAACTAAGGAGAATTACAACATGCTGATCACAAAAGACACCCGCGTCTCGGACATCCTGCTGGAATATGGCGACATCGCCGACGTGATTGAAATTTTCGGCGTCAAACGCGTTGGGAAGTATTCCCTGCGGATGTTCCTCGCCAAGGCGCTCACGGTGGAATGGGCGGCGAAAGTCCATCGTGTGCCGCTGGATGAATTTCTCGAAATTCTGAATCGGGCGGTTGCGAATAAACAGGGCGCTGCCTGACAAGGAGAGAACGATGACCAAAATACTGATTGCAGGAATCGCGGCATTATTGCTCGCCTCGTGCGGCATGATGTCGGCTCCGTCGGCGGAACAGCCGACCGCCATCCCGACCTTCACGCCCGTCACGTCGTCTGCGCAGGATCCCGGCGCGAATCAAGTCCCCGCTTTGGGCGGGAAACAAAGCGGCGATCTGCTGGTGTGGATTTTTAGCGACCCCAACCCGCCCTCCCGCGGCGAGACCACCCTCGAAGTGTTGATCGCCGACCTGGACGGTAAACCCGTTTCCGACGCCGCGATTTCCTTCGATATTGACATGACCAATATGAGTCACGGCAGGAATGTAGCCAGCGCTTCCTCATTGGGCGATGGTCGCTACAGCGGCGATGTGCATTTCCTCATGCCCGGTCCCTGGCGGGTGATCGTCGGCATCGAGCACGCGGGACAAACGACCACCGTCCGATTTGATTTCGTGGTGGCATGGTGATTCGCGTGCAACAGGAAAAAAATGTTGAATCTTACAACTGCAATCCTCGCGAGTATTGTCGTCATGCTGGTCAGCGCGGGCGTGGGGATATATCTCTCGCGTTACAGATCAAACGTGACCGAAATGCTCGGCATGATGATCGGCATGACGCAGGGCATGATGACGGGCATCGCGGTCGGTTATTTCATCGGCGCGGCGACCGACATGTTCGTCAGCAACCTGGTCGGCGTGATCGTCGGCCTCGCCTTCGGGATCGTCTTCGGGCGCGTCGGCGGCTTGATGGGCATGATGGACGGCGGCATGGGCGGCGCGATGGGCGGCATGATGGGCGCCATGCTCGGTGTGATGCTCCAATACCTTTACAACGGCTGGGCGATCACCGTCACCAATGTTTTGATCGGCGCCATTTACCTCGTTTCGATGTTCGCACTCATGCGCCTCGTGCAGCAGGGCGCGGCCGCGCAGATGGAGATTGATCCTGTCTGTGACATGAAGGTGGACCCGAAGACATCCCTGCAGCACGTCCATCAGGGTCGCACCTATTACTTCTGCGCGCCCTCCTGCCAGCGCGCATTCGCCAAATCACCTGAAACGTATTTAAAGGAGTAACCATTCCATGTCTCAGCCAGAGGCGCAAAAAAACCAGGATTACCCCGGGAGAAGCTCACATGAACAGAAATCGGATTCTCTCAGGAGGAAGGTGGTCATCATCTTCTTTTTGGGATTGCTGTTCATGGCTGTCCTCGCGCTTGGGATCGGCTGGGCATGCGCGGACTGGGGGAGCATCCGCCTTGGATGGCTGAACCAGGCCCTCGGTCCCGCGTTGGCCGTGGGCGGACTCGCCCTCGTCGGCTGGTCGGTGCGAGTCCAATATGTCCTCGGTCAAGGCACGCCCGCGCCGAAAGTCGCCACGCAAAGATTGGTGACGCAGGGTCCGTACGCCCATTCCCGCAACCCGATGACGCTGGGCGCGTTGTGGATGTACCTGGGCATCGGAATTTGGATGGGTTCGGGCATGGTCATCCTGCTGGTCGTGATCGTGTTCAGCGCGCTGCTGACGTTTATTTACATCCACGAGACGCGCGAACTGACCGATCGCTTCGGCGAAGAATACCTGGCTTATAAAAAGCGGACGCCGTTTTTATGGCCGCGGTTTACGATATTGAATGGAAATAAGGAGAAAATCTCATGAACAGGAAAACACTTTTAACTCTTACGGTCATCGTTGTGGTGATCGCGCTGGGTTTTGTAATGACCCGACAAATAACGGCGAAAAAAGCGGCGGTGGAAACGCCCGCAACCGAGACAGCCATCGTTCAACGCGGCGAGTTGTCCGTAATAGTGGATGCCGCCGGTAACCTGTCCTCGCTGACCGAAATTACGCTGGCGTTTCCTGTGGCGGGCAGAATTTACGAGATTCCCGTATCCGAAGGCCAGACGGTGAAACAAGGCGATGTCCTGGCGCGGCTGGAGGGTAATATCCAGGCTGAAGCCGATTTTCAGGCATTGTTCACCGATGCCGGCGTTCTCCAGGCAGAACTTGCCGCCGCTAATGCCCAGGATGGGCTGGTTGATGCCATTGACTATCTCAAGTATCGGATTGGTTCGGAAACGTATTACTGGGAAGGGCAGTTGATTCAGGCGGAAGAGACGCTTGCCGCACTTGATGCGGATCCCAATGCCAGTGCGGAACAGAAGGACGAAGCGCAAAAAACGGTGGATTACGCGCGTCGCAAACAGGAATATCTTCTGCGGGATAATATTGCATATTTGGAAAAAGTGGATGATTACTACCTGGATGACTCCGATATCGCCTTTGCCCGCCTTAAACTGGAAAACGCCAAAGTCGCTCTTCAGGATGCCGAAGCCGCGTTGGAAATTGTCAAGTCCGGACCGTCAGCCCTGCAGAATCCGCTGGCTGCGCTGGGACCTGAAATGGTGCGGCTGGAACGGGCCCGCCAGAATGTGGAAAACACGCGCCTGGTCGCAATGTCTGATGGTGTCGTAACGACGCTTTACCATCAGGCTGGGGAACATGCCAACCCCGGTACGCCGGTGATTGCCTTGACCGATGTGACCGTACTGGAAGCGGAAGTCAACCTGGATGAAACCGATGTGGTGAAGATTGCGCTGGGGATGCAGGTGGTTGTCACTGTGGACGCATTCCCCGGCATGGAAGTGAACGGCGAAGTGATCGAGATTGCGCCAACTGCCGCTGTCCAGTCCGGCGTAGTGCTGTATCCTGTGACCGTGCGCCTCGATCCTACCGAATTGCGGTTGCGCTCTGGCATGACCGTCAACGTTACCTTCCCCATCGAACAGCGCAGTGATACCCTTCTGGTTCCCTTCCGCGCGATTGAGACCGAAGGTGGTCAGGCGTACGTGACGCGGGTGATGGCCTCCGGACGCGAAGCGGAGCGTGTGGCAGTGACGCTGGGCTTGATCACCGACACCCAGGTGGAAATCCTGAGCGGACTGGAGGCGGGGGACGTTGTGACCGTCTATGCCAATCCTGTTCAAGACAGCGAAGTAATGAAAAATCCCATGTTCGGAGGAGGGCAATAAGATGATTGCCATCCAAAACATGACCAAAGTTTACGGGGCAGGCGAGGCGGAAGTGCGCGCGCTGGACGGTGTCTCGCTGGAAGTCGTCAAAGGTGAGTGGGTGGCAATCACAGGCCCCTCCGGTTCGGGCAAATCCACGCTGATGCACATCGTCGGCTGCCTGGATTCGCCGACCTCCGGCGCGTACTGGCTGAACGGCGTGGAAGTGAGCGGCATGAACGACACCGAACTTGCCGCCGTCCGCAACCGCGAGATCGGCTTTGTCTTCCAGAGTTTCAACCTGCTCTCGCGCGTGGACGCGCTCCAGCAGGTGATGCTGCCCCTGCAATACCAGCGCGGCGAGAAGTGCCTGCCGCGCGGCGAACGCGCCAAACGCGCCCGCGAAATGCTGGGGATGGTTGGGCTGGGGGACCGCACGCACCATCGTCCCACCGAACTTTCCGGCGGACAACAGCAGCGCGTGGCGATTGCCCGCGCCCTGGCGCAGCAGCCGTCCATTTTGCTGGCGGACGAACCGACCGGCAACCTGGATTCCAAATCCGGCGCGGAGGTGATGGAAATTCTCCACCACCTGCACCGCGAACAAGGATTGACAGTGGTGATGGTAACGCATGACCCAAAGGTCGCGGCGCAGGCGCAGCGCGTCATCCACTTTCAGGATGGGCTGATTGCGGATCCGCAGGCAGACGGCGCGCAACGAGGAGTGGCATAATGGACTGGCTCGAAAGTTTGAATACAACCTGGCATGGTTTGAATGCCAACAAGATGCGCTCCGGTTTGACCATGCTGGGCGTCATCATCGGGGTGGCGGCAGTCATTGCCCTGCTCTCCATCGGGCAGGGCGTGCAGGAAAGCATTACCGGTTCGATCTCCGGGGCTGGCTCCAACCTGCTCTTTGTCGCGCCCGGTTCGTTCCAATTGGGCGGCGTGGAAACTCCCAGCGGCAGCGCCGCCAGCCTGACCTATGCCGACGCGCAAGCCATCGCCGATTCGCGTAACGTGCCGGATGCCGCCATTGTTGCCCCCGAGTTCACCATGCAAACCCAGGTGATCTTTGGCTCCGCCAATATCAACACCAAAGTCACCGGCATCACTCCCGAATATCTTGCGGCGTTTGGCATGGAAGTTGACCGCGGCCGCTTCATCAGCGAAGGCGATGTGAGCGGGCGGGGGACGGTGGCTGTGCTGGGAAGCGACGCGGCGCGCGACCTGTTCGGCGGATTCGACCCGGTCGGACAGAAAATCAAAGTCTCGATCCCGGGCGCGGGAGGCGGGCGCGTCTCACTGACCGTGGTGGGGATCCTGTCCCCCCAGGGCGGTTCACGCTTCAGCGACCCGGACAACGCCATCCTTATCCCCATCACCACCGCGCAGACGAAGATCTTCGACGGTCGTAACGCGCAGGGAGATGCCGTTGTTACGTCGGTGAATGTTGTGGTTACAAATGAAGAACGCGTGGATGAGATTACCGACCAGATCACCACACTGCTCCTGCGGCGGCACGGTTTCAACGCGGACGAAGAAGGTGATTTCAGCGTGGTCAGCCAGGCAGATTTGTTGGCAACCCTCACGCAGGTCACCAATATTCTGGTTGTCTTTTTGGGTGCGATCGCCGCCATCAGCCTGCTGGTCGGCGGGATCGGTATCATGAACATCATGCTGGTTTCAGTGACGGAACGCACGCGCGAGATCGGTCTGCGGAAAGCCATGGGTGCGCGCAAAGTGGATATTCTGACGCAGTTCCTGCTGGAGGCGGTCATCTTGAGCCTGGCAGGCGGCGCAATCGGCATTGGGCTGGGCGTGAGCATTGCCCTGCTGGTGGACAAATCAGGCGTGACCAATGCCATTATCACCTCCCAATCAGTCATGCTGGCGGTCAGTTTCTCGGTGGCAGTGGGACTGTTCTTCGGCATTTACCCCGCCAACCACGCCGCGAGTCTAAGACCCATCGAGGCCTTGCGTTATGAATAGCGTGTACCGCACACTTGCCCTGGCGGGCAGCGCCAGGGAGATTTATCTTGCGTTTTGGGTGGTTCTAGGCAAACGCAACATGAATGTTGCGGTACGGTGAGCTATTTTCAGGAGCGTGCTATGAAAGACAAACTTGCCGCATGGCTTTCCATCCTGCTGGACAGTTCCGTGCTGGCTGTCTCCATCTTCATCGGCTCTGCCTGGGTTGACACAGGCGCACTTCTCCCGGCATTGGCATGGGCTGCGCTGGCTTTGCTTTTTGCCGATGGCGTTCCACTAACGTATATCGCCTTGGGGCGTCGCTTTGGCTGGGTGAGCGGTTTCGACCTGCCCCGCCGCGAAGAGCGCGCGCCCTTCATCGCCGTCAACCTGATCGGCAACTTGCTGGGCTTCTTTCTCCTGCGCGCGCTGAATGTCTATGGCATGGGCGCGCTATCCCGATGGCGGGGAAGCGGTCTCCCATCCTCGTGGCAACACGTGATCGTTTGGGGCGGACTGAGGGGCAGCGTTCCCGTTGCGCTTGCACTGGGTCTGCCTCTCACGCTGGCAGGGCGGGATAACCTGGTTGCGATCGTGTTTGGCGTTGTCCTGTTTTCCCTGCTCGGTCAGGGCTTGACGATCCCCTCACTCCGCCGCCGCCTGGGGTTGGTTCGGCAGGAGACGGGCGCGCGCGTCGTTCCTCAGCAGGAAAAATAGAGGAGATGTTCAGCAACCTGCCGCCCACACCGATGGATTACAAATCAGTGCAAGCGTTTTGTGATCTACTGATGACGTAAAAAGAACGTCCCAGTCGGGTTACCTCTCTCCTCGTGCCGCCAATCCCTTCGGATCAAGCAGGATAATTTCGCGGCGTTCCACTTTCAACACACCCTCGTTTTCCAGCATATGCAGCGTGCGGCTCAACACGTCGCGTACCGTGCCGAGGCGCACCGCCATTTCATCGAAAGTGGTCCACTCGCGGCGCGGGACGATCAACTGCCCCTCGTGTAATTCCGCATTTCGCAGCAAGGTACTTGCCAGCCGCGACTCAACGCTTCGCAGGGACAGGTCTTCGACGAGCCTGATGTAATGAAGCACGCGCTCGCCGAGATGACGAATGACCGCCATCGCCAGCGCGGGATGGCGCGGAATTAAATCGAGAAGCGTCTTCGCGGGGATGACCCATACGTCCACATCTTCGAGCGCGACGACGGTGCCTGGGTAGGTTGTGCCAGTGAACACGGCAATATCGCCAAACACCTCGACGGGGCGCAGGAACATCATGGCCTGCTCGCGGCCATCGCGCGTCATGCGCGTGGCTTTGACCCAGCCCGACTCCAAAATGTAAACCGATTTGGCGGGTTCGCCTTCCACATAAAGGACCTGCCCCGTATCGAAATGACGATGCGTTGCAGACGCGGCAATCGCCTGCTGGACTTCGTCTGGCAGATCGGCAAAGTTTTGCAGGCTGCTCAAAACATGGCTTACTGGCAGGTGGCCTCTCATAACCCCATTTTGCCACATTTTTTCTGAGTTGGTTCAGTTTGCAAGGAAAATGCGCGGATACTCCGTCAACGTCTCATAGCCATCTGCCTTGACCCAGTTCGTATCCTCTACGCGCACGCCCCATGGACCGGCGTACAGCCCGCAGTTGCCGACCGAGATGACCACGTTCTCAGGTAAAGGCGGCGGCGCTTTCTCACCGTGGAAGAACGCGTGTCCAGGTGGAAGCGGCGCTTCCTCGAATTCGATGCCCACGCCGTGAATCGGCGGGCCGAAGATGTGATTGCCATGTCCACCATCTTTCATGACCTGATGAATGTGTCCTTCAAGCGCGGTCATCTCCACGCCCGCCTTCAGCATCTTGATCGTGCTTTGCTGGGCTTCGAGATACAGGTCGTAAGCCTTCTTCTGTTCGGCGGTCGGCTTGCCCGCGCAGACCGTGCGGCAGATGTCCGCGCTGTAACCGTTGACAATCGGGTGGATGTCAATCATCACCAGATCGTTCGCTTCGATCTTGCGCGTCGTCGGTAGGTCGTGCGCGATGTTCGTGCGCGGCCCCGAGGCGACGTAGGACCGCCAGAACTCCTCCGCGCCCGCATCGCGCATTGCAATCTCTGCCGCGCCCGCCACCTGACTCTCGGTCACGCCTGGACGAATGGCCTGGATCGCCGCCCCCATGCCGATCACGGCCACTTTAGCCGCGGCGCGGATGCGCTCGATCTCCTCCGGTTCCTTGACCATCCGCAACTCGGAGAGAATGTGCGTGCAGTCTTTTGGGACGACCTTTTCAGGCTTTGCGTGCGGATGGGCCATCATGTCCATCATGGATTGGGTCAGGAATGTGTATTCCAGCCCGACTGTCCCCTCCTTGATTCCGAAATGCTCGAAGCAATGAGCGATGGAATGAATCATCCCCACTTCGTCGTCGAAGCCTACGAGCTTGTCGTGATAGGCCAGCGCCTTAACGTCGGCGATGTCGGTGACGGGCACGCCGAGCGCGACTTTTCCATCGGCTGTGACCATGGCAAAGGCGCACAGCCGCCCGTCGCCCGTCAGATAGAACATGTTGGAGGGTTTGGTGAGCAGAAGCACGTCAATGCCAAGATGGCGCATGTACTCGCCGCACTTTGCGATCCGATGAGGATATGGATTTGTCATTCTCGACCTCCTTTAGAAGAGAAAACAACCACCAAAAATATCATACGCCGTTTGGAATTTTTTTCAAGACCCAATTATTGCGTGCGAGCGCCCCTTGCCCGTCAAGAATGCGAAATATCCGCCGGGCAAGGGGCTTGTGGTTTTGTAGCGGTTGGTGTCTATGCTTTGGCCTCGACCAGTTTTCGGCCAATCGCAGGGATGAATAATAGGGTGAGACTGACGACCGCCATGATCATCCCGATCACGAATTCCTTTGTTCCCGTATGGGTTACAAAGAGCATCAGGTTGCCCATGAGAATGATCCCCACTCCAACAACTGCCAGCCTCCAACCCGCCCGCGTACGCGCGGCAAAGAGGGGGATGGAAGCGATGGTGGCGAGGACGCCCGTCCAAATCACGGGAACGCCCATGATGAAGCCGGTGTTGGACGCATTCAGTGGATAATATTCAGGGCGCGCCCAGAACATGCGCAGGGATGAACCGCCGTTGCTGAAACTCCACGCGGCGGTCACGCCCAGCAGGAGGAACACAAAGAACTTGGCCGTCTTCTCGCCCGCAGATGCCTTTCCCCACAGCAGGATCGTAAAGTACGGGACCAATCCCAGCAAGGCGACGATGATAAAAATCGGCAAGGCGCTCTTGCCGAAGAACATGACCGGCCCCGAATAGTACGCGCCCGTGATGGACGGGATCGCCAGCAAGCCAACTGCCGCGGGACGCGCCCATGCTTCGCCCTTGTAGATCGCCCACGCGACGAGCAGAAGCGCGATGCCCGCCGCGATGCTCAACCCGCCCCAGACCGGGAAGAAGGCGATCACGATGCGCGGCGCGGTGGCGATCAAGGGGTTGCCGCTGGCGGGGATCTTCACCGCCGCGCCCTCCAGGACGGCCGTCATCACCCGTGCAGACAGGAAAGGTAGGACGGTGAAACTGAGCACGCCTGCGATGGCCGCAACAAGCGCCATACCTGGATTACCCTTGGATGAGGTTTGTGTATTCATGTTTTCTTCTCCTATATTTAGATGAGTGATCGAGCGGGAATTGAAGAACGAAAAATTTACGGCTTATTGACAAATCCTTTCTCTGTTTTGTTCGCGGATAGAACGCGGGTTTAATCATCGCCGTCCAATTTTCAATTCCAGCGACCCATCCCGCGCGCAGGTTTCGAGACATTCCATGCAGCGCACGCATTCGGGATGGTCGAGTTGATGCGGCACGTCTGCAATGTCCATCGAACACTCGATATCACAGCGTCCGCAGTTGTTGCAGTGATTATTGTCCATGACAAGACGCACAGGCGAGATTTTGTTGAAGATGGCAAGCGCCGCGCCAAGCGGACAGAGATATTTGCACCAGAAGCGTTCCACAAAAACCGAGCCTGCCAAAAAGACTACGAGCGTAATCCACAGCAACGCAGTCATGTGGAGACCGAACACGGCGCGCACCGGACAGAATTCGCGCAGGGGCGGGAATGCCATGTAGAGACTGGCAATCAAAATCACTGCAAGCGCCAGATATTTTGTGTAACGAAGCGGACGATCCACGATGACGGGCAGGCGCAGGGGCAAAATGGTTTTGCTTTGCCTGCCGCGCACATGATGAGGTTCGCCGCTCAACTTGCGCGTCCAACCCGCGATGAGATCCTGCACCGCGCCAAGCGGACACAGCCAGCCGCAGAAGGCGCGTCCCGCCACGAGCGAGACTCCCAGCGCGCCGAGCAAAACCGAGAAGTTGAGCAGGTTGGTGGATTTGAGAACGTGTCCATTAAAGAGGTAGGGCAGGAGCGTTTCGATTCCGCCGAAGGCGCAGAAGGAATCGAAAGAGCCGCCGCGTGAGGCTTCGCCGGGCATGATGTGACGCAAGCCGATGAGGAATGTACCGATCACCGCCAGCCATTGAATGACGGCGCGGCTTCGCGCGAGTGAAAAGGATCTTTGCTTTTCCGCGGTGACGGTCATATCAGCGCCTCGATGATGAGCAACAAGCCGCGTCCCTCTTCGTTATGTTGCGGGCGAAACCCGAAGATGAAGAATCCGATCAGCATGAACACCGCGAAGGCGATGAGCAGGATGGCAGGGTAGTAGCGTGGGTTGATTTTCATGGATTGACTCCCCTCTCCCTATTTGGGAGAGGGGTTGGGGGTGAGGGCGGGTCTACCCTTTATTCTTGCAGCTACACTCTTCCTCGTGGATCAAAGCGTTCTTAAATTTCGGATGGAGCAACACGAAAAACAGCCCAATGATCATCGGTAGTCCGTACGAGTAATCCCAGGCGGTCGAGTCGGTCAGCGTCAGACGGATGATTTGCATCGGCACGTCAATTGCCACGAGGGAGGTGACTGAAACCAGCGCCAGCCACCAGCCGGAGAATTTGCGCGCCGCGATCTGGTAGATGGCGATGAAGAGCAGGATCACGCAGATCCACTGAATAGGTTGTGACCACGAAAGCACCCACCAGCCCAGCCCGTTGTAGAATGGTTTATCGGGACGGGTGAGCAACGTCCGCAGGTTGCCGATGCCCGTGATGAACGCATGGGTGGACAGCATCCCCGCGAAGGTCAGCGCGAGGAATTGCCCCCACTTGATCCACTTATTCACGTTGCGGAGCAGGATGAGCGACCAGAAGAAAGCCAGCCCGACGAACGAGACGATCATCGGAACGGGGAAGCCGTCCACGAAAGAGACATAGGGCATGAACATGAACATCCCGCCCGCGGAGGGGATTGCCGAGGCGAGTAACGCGACGGGGTACGTCCACTCCTCTCCTCGGTAGATGGGACGCGCCAGCAGAAGCAGGGCGATCCCGCCCATGAAGATCAGTCCGCGGTATAGCGGAAAGGCGTAGGAGAACAACAGGATGCCGCTGGAGTAGGCGGGCTTTTCCGCCGAAACAACTTGCAATGCCGCAATGACCCGCTCCAATGAGGTTTGGATCAGGAAAGGTGCGACCGCGATCATGAACAAGCCGACGATCACCGCCAGGACTGCGAGAATAGAGCGTTTGGATTGACAGGTTTCTTTCATGGCATTCTCCTCGTTTGTATCGCAAAACATCGTCCCCGAAGGGGATTTATTCTGCGTTTTCGTGTGAAATGTATCACTAATTGGAGGCGGAAATCTTTGCCTTAAAGCAAACCCGGGGCCAGTCGGCTCTGGTCCCGGATTTGCCAAAGGAGAATATGGTTAGCCTGAATATTCTATCAGCAGGCGCTGTTTGAAGACCGGGATCAACAACATAACAACGATGCTCAGTCCCATCAACGCGCCGTACAGGTAGTCATTGGTGGCATGACGGACATAGTGGGTGGCTGCGCTGGCGACCATGGTCACCAGGCCGCCGATCAAGCCTGCATACCAGCCAGAGACCTTCTTTTCGCCAAGCAAGTAGATGGCCGCGATGCACAATCCCATGCCAACCCATAAGGCCAGCCAGCCAAAGTAGGTGATGGCGATCCCTTCGGCAAACAGCGGACGGGCCGGGTGTCCGTACAGGATGCGGAAAGCCGCGTGTCCGTTGGCGAAGTTCTCCGCCGCGGTCACGCCCAGCATCAAGAAAACGAAGAAATCTACAGCCTTTTGGGTCATATCCACTTTCTCAGCGAGGAGAATCGTGAAGTACGGAATCAGGCCGACAGTCATGATGGTGATCGCAGGCGGGAATCCGCCGCCGATGAAATTCATCCACGGGACGATCATGTACGCGCCGCCAATGGACGGAACCGCCAGGCAAAGCAAGGCCAGCCCGCGTGTCCATCGTTCACCGCGATACAAGGGGAGCGCGATCACCAGCAAGGTAATGCCAGCGATAAGCGACATCGTGCTCCAGAATGGGAAGAAGAAACTAACCAGCCAGACGGTGTAAGCCAGCAATGGCGCCTGTGGATTGCCCTCTGTGGTGAACTTTTCGATGCGCGCTTGCTGGGCCTTGACGATCGGGTTGACCATGTCAAAACCGATGAAGGGAATGACCGCAATCATGAGGATTGCGGCGATCACCACAAGGGTGACAACTGCGAGACGTACTTGACGAGATGTGGAAGGTAACATTTATCCTCCGTTTTAATTTTTGATCTGAACGAAGTTCAGATTGTGATATTATGTACATATAGTATTCGTCTTTTTCTTTTCCCGCCTTGACTTATGTCAAGAATTTGTGACGCAATTATCCAAACGTGAAAGGACGGACTGCCGTGCAAGATCTAGTTACATTGCTGGACAATGCCGATGTGTTGGGGAAGTTCACCGTTGCTCAAAAACAGCGACTGATTTCCACGACCATTAGGCATGTTTTGGAGCAGGACAAGTCGCTTTACTGGCAGGGCGATCATTGGACCAATGTATTGCTGATTGCATCGGGCAAATTGCGATCTGTGATTCACTCTTTGGATGGGAGAAGTTATGTGGTGTCCACTTGGGAGGAAGGTGGGGAGTTCTGGCCGCATACTCTTTTTGATGGCGAATCCATGCCCTCTACTTTGGAAGCCGCGCAGGAAAGCGTCATTTATCGATGGGATGGCGAAGATGTTCTTCGGATTTTGTTCGAGAATTCGGAGGCTGTTCGTGCCTTGTTACGGCGTCAGATAAAACTGATCCGTAAACGGCGGGAGACGATCGCCGACCTCGCATTCCAGCCGGTCACAGGCCGCCTGGCAAAGCTATTGCTGGAACGAGTCCCCGTTTCAGAGATCTCTGCGCATCGCGACCTGACCCTCGACCAGATCGCGTCCATGGTGGCTTCCTCGCCCGAAGTGGTCTGCCGCACTCTCTATCAACTCCAACGGGACGGCCTGCTCCATGTGACGCGCGCCAGCATCACCTTGCATGACCGCGCTGCGCTTGAACGTTTGGTTGGCGCTGGGTAAAATTTCGCTGAAACCGGATTCCTCGCGAGAGGAAACGACCGATGAAAAACCTTACCAACCTTCTTGAAAAAAATTCCGTCTTCGCCGCCCTTCCCTCGTCCGATCTGATGAGCGCGGCGAAAATGGCCTTCCCGCGTTCGTATCAAAAAGGGGAGAAGGTGATCCTGTTGGGGGATGTCTGGCCCTATCTTTTCCTGGTGGGGGCCGGACAGATTGACGCCCTGAAGGAATCCAGCGAGGGGCGCAACCTGCGGATCGCGTCGTTTGGCGCGGGGGAACTTTTCTGGGGGCTGGCTTTTTTCCACGAGAATGCCCTCATGCCTGTTACGCTGGACGTGCGCGAGGACAGCCTGCTCTATCTCTGGTCGCGCGATAACATTTTGCCGCACCTCATCCGCAATGGACAGGCCTCCTGGGAACTCAGCCGCCTGATGGCCGGGCGGATGCAGCGCGCCAGCGAAATGCTCGAAGACCTGGCTTTCCAACCTGTGGCGGGCAGGCTGGCGCGGCTACTGCTCGACAATTTTGAAATTGCAGGCGACTCAGCCATCTCCCGGCATTTGACCCTCGATGAAATGGCCGCGCGTATCGGCACCACCCGTGAAATGGTCTGCCGCGCGTTATATAATTTTTCAGACAAAAAACTGATTGAAGTCACGCGCACCGAACTCGTGCTGACTGACCGCGATGGGTTGGCCCAATTGATGGAGCGCGGCTAATCCAAAAGCTGGTCTCGGCGCAATAGATCGGCAGTCGTTTCCCGCCTCACGATCAGTTTTACTTTTCCATCTTCCAGCCATAAAGCTGTTGGTCTTCGTGAACCATTGTAATTGGATGCCATGCTCAAATGATACGCGCCGGAAGCAGGGATGGCGATCAACTCTCCCACTTCGATTTTTGGCATAGGCAAATCTTCGATGATGACATCGCCTGACTCGCAGTACGGTCCCGCAATAGACACGACCTCGCATCTTTCCCGACCCGGGCCTGCCACCGTTAAACAAGAGTATCTTGCCCCATACATGGCATGACGCGGGTTATCCGTCATGCCGCCGTCAATTAATATCCAAACTTTGTTGCCGCGTCTTTTGATCGCGCCTACTTTATAAACAGCCACACCTGCCCGCGCAGCCAAGCTGCGACCAGGTTCAAGGTGCAAATGGGGGAAAATGAGTCCACGAGTTTTGCAGCCTTCGATCACGCTGTTTGCGATCACACGCACATACTCATTTGTATCAGGCTGTGGAAGTTCGTCCTCATGATATGCCACGCCCCATCCACCCCCCGGACAGAAATGCCATTCTTCTTCGAATCCAATTTCTTTTGCGAGATCAAGTCCCAGCTCAATTGCGGCTTTCAATGGACTCGCATCGCGGAAATTTGAACCTTGATGAAAGTGAATTCCCTTTATAGGTAAATTGTTATTTTTGCAAAGTATTGAGGCCTCGAGAATTTCTTCGCGTGTCATGCCAAACTTGCTGTCATTTTGACCAGTTTGCGTGTGAGCATGATGTGTTTCAACGGCAAGGCCGGGAAGAAGGCGAAGCCATATATTTGGGAATTGGGAATCGGGAGTTGGGAATAGGGTTGTAATTCGATGGAGCTCGGTGAGATTATCCACAACGATCGCGCCTGCATGTTGAAGCGCAGATTTCAAATCATTGATGGATTTATTAACCCCATGCATAAGGATGTGTTCACGCGGTACATCGCCTGCTACTGTAATGGCAATTTCGCCCTCGCCTGTGCAATCCACATGCAAGCCATGCGTCTGAGTCCATTGTGCGATGGCCGTGCAAAGGAAAGCCTTGCCTGCGTAGGTCACAGATGCAGGCGCGGGGTAGTGCGAAGCGAGAGCTTTTTTATAATCCTCCACCGAGGCGTCCAAGGTGGCCCGGTCGTATAAATATAAGGGTGTGCCGTGTTCTTCGGCCAGTTTTGCAAGATCCTGCCCTGCAATTGTGAGGAAGTCGTTTTTGATTTTTGCCGAGAGGGGAAAGAGTTTAAACCGGTCCATTATTTTTTAGAATGTGATCTTTAGAGTGAGGAATGGGATGATGTTCTCAAGCAAGTAAAATCCCGCTCAAATTGTCATGGACAACATCAGTAAACTGAATGTGCGGGAACCGGGCTTATGTCATGCGATTAAGGCTTGGCAGGCTATACCTGCTGTCAGTATGACAAGAAGCCCAAGACCTGCGGAGTAGTATAGTAAATTTACTTGCATTGGTAATCGTAGTCAAAACAGACAGGTTGCAGGCCCGTCCTGCTGAGACTTTCACAAGAAGTCCATTAAACCAATTGATAAATTATTCGTTGAAGAATAAAGCCCACCAGATTTCCCAATTTTGCATTGGGGTGGGAGTTGGGAGCGGGGTGCTCACGATCAACGGTTCACTGCCTGGTTGTTCGACTGGGAGAACCGGGTGATCGCCATCCTTCAAGTAATATCCCTCAGTGCGAGCCCACCCTTCCACTGCCGCGCTGGAGCCGGCATACGCTACCTGCGTCTCCAGCGCCATTTGGGTTTGCATGGCCTGTGTGGCCAGAATGCGCACCTGGCCGCGTTGGTTGTTCAAGCGGTTCAGTTCTTCGAGGCGTGAATTGAATTCAATCACAAATAAAATCAAAACAAAAATACCCGCAAAGACCACCACCCGCCGAAAACTGAAGGGAATCTGGGACATGCCTTTATCTTAATCGTATTTCACTGCATTGGCAAGAAAGCGTTTCTTTATGGTACAATCCCGTCCCACAGGATGTAGTACCCTTCGTCCTGACATATCCTGCCACAGAAAGGGCTTATAGAAAATGAAAGTATTGCTTGTTAAAGACGTTTACAAACTTGGACGTGCCGGGGATATTAAGAAAGTAGCCGATGGCTTCGGCCGTAACTTCCTCATCCCGCAGGGATTTGCCGTGCTTGCCACCGAAGGCGCACTGAAGCAGATCCAGAAGATCAAGACGCAGGCTGAGATCCGCCGCAGTGCTCAGAACAATGACCTCAAAGGCATTGCCGACCAGATCAAGGAAGTAACTCTTAGCTTCCCAGCCAAGGCTGGTGATACCGGAAAATTGTACGGTTCCATTACCACACAGGATATTGCCACCGCGCTTTCCGAACAAGTCCGCTTTGAAGTGAAGCGCCAGCAGGTGGATATTCAACCCATCCGCTCGCTCGGCGAATTCACTGCCCACATCCGCCTGACCATGGATCTTGTTCCAGAGATCAAGATCATCGTCTATCGCGATGGTGAAAGCCCCGAAAGCGCAACCGAACAAGCCGAGGTTGAAAAAGCGGAGAAACCTAAAAAGGGTCCCCATAAGCTAAAAGAAGAAGCCGCGGCAAAAGAACCCGCTGCGACAGTCGAATAAGACCAACTTCACATCACCGGCGTAAGTCGGTGATGTTTGTAATAAAATACATTCATGCCGGAATCAATTGGTCAACGCCTGAAACAGCTGCGCGAAGCCCGCTATCTCACGCTTGAAAAAGCGTCGGATGACACTCGCATTCGCGTAATGTTTTTGCAGGCATTGGAAGCGGATGATTACTCTGCCATACCGTCTGCCGCGCAGGGGCGTGGATTTTTGCGGAATTATGCCGAATATCTCGACCTTAATGTGGATGAGCTGATTGCGGATATTCAAAATAATGCGCCTGTACCCGCTGAAGTAAGCGGACCTCTGCCGCAGGTCAATCTTGTTGAAACGAAAGTTCCTCCACTGACTGATTCACAGGATGAAAAATCAGCGCGTCTTTCCTGGATTCTTCGGCCCTTTGACTTGCTCAGGACGATGTTTCGCTCAGTACAAACGTCGAGGCTGGGCCGCCGTCAGGAAGCAGAATCAACCCCCGGGCCTGCTTTACGTCAGGACGAAGCGGCTGAGACAGAAGAGGGTGAGCCTGCTCAGGAAGAATCTCCTGCAGCAGATGTGACGGAAACGAAAGCCGAAGCTGAGACTCTGCCGCTCGAGATTGAGCAGGCTGAGATTAACGCGAAGCGTGAGGCGAAGCCGGGTCTGGTATCGAAGTTAATTTCCTTTATCCAATTCCGAAAGAAAAAAGAATTGGAACCTGTCCCTGAAATTGAAGAACGAAGCGCGCCCGCCATCGAGTCGCAGATAAAAACACCAGCTCTGCCTGCGGATGTGATCTTTGCCGAGCTCGGCGCGCAGTTGCAGGCGCAGCGCGAGTTGATCAGCCTGACTGTTGAAGAAGTGGAACGTCATACGCGATTACGCGCAGTGTTTGTGAAGGCTTTGGAGGCAGGCTCGTTTGAACAATTGCCTTCACCCGTACAATTGCGCGGGATGCTTGTAAATTATTCAACTTTTCTTGGCCTGGATGCAGATGTGATTTTGTTGCACTTTGCGGATGCATTGCAGGCCAGGCGGCATGAGAAGTATGCGGAAACGCCGCGGGAAAAGATACAGACAGTAGTGACACCCTCCATGCCGTTCCTGCGGACATTTATTGCAGGTGATCTGATCTTTGGCGTGTTGATGATCGTCATTTTGGTTGCGCTTGCAATTTGGGGCGTGGGACGCGTACTCAGTTCTCAGGATGATCGAAACCAAATTGCTCAACCTACTGCGCCTTCGATTGTGGATGTGCTTGGGGATGCGCCTTTGCCGACCGCTTCCTTGGAATTAACCTTGGAGGCAATTGAGGATAATTCATTGACTGCATCTTCCACTGTGGATGCCCTCACTACGCCAGACGCGCCGACCCCTGGCACAAATGCGAATGTGGTGGTCAACGTCTTTGCTGTGGAACGCGTTTTTGTGAGGATTTCGGTGGATGGGGCTGTGGTTTTTGAAGGGCGCATGGCTCCGCGTGAGCTGAAAGTTTTTGAAGCCGATAACCAGGTGGTCATACTGAGCGGTGATGCTGCTGCAATCCGGGTTACTTATAATGGGCGTGATCTTGGTTTGATGGGAGGTGTGGGCGAGGTAGTCAGCCGTGTTTATTTGATCTCCGGGGTAGCCACACCGACTGCAACGATTCCGCCTACACCGACTGCTACAGGTACTCCACTGGTCACATCAACACGGACGCCCACGCTTACACCATCTGCGAAACCGCCTGATGGCGGGTAGTTATGTAATCCTCGCTCCCGAAAAAACGTCGGGACGATGTGAGCGGAGTGAGGACGGCTCTCTCGAAGGGGTCCGAACGCAGCGCCGCACTGAGCCTGTCGAAGTGTCGAAGCGCATGATATGGGAACATAAACTTTTTATGCAACCTGTCCTTCGACTACGCCGCGCGAAGGGCAAGGGCGCGCGGCTCCGCTCAGGACGAAGATCTTTATCGTTAGGAAAAAAATGTGACAAAAAATACTTTTCATTTGGTTTCATTGGGATGCGCAAAAAATACAGTTGATTCTGATTCGATGGCGCAGTTGCTTTTGCGCGATGGTTATCGTTCCATGGATGACCCGTCAAAGGCGGCTGTGTTGATCGTGAATACCTGCGGGTTTATCGGCCCTGCAAAAGAGGAATCCTATCGCGTGCTGGGTGAGCTGGCAAAATCAAAACTTAATGGGCAGGTGTTGATCGCGGCCGGCTGTCTGACACAACGCTATGGGGTGGAAGTTGCGCAGAAAGTCCCCGGTATTGACGGCATTCTCGGCACGCGCCGCTGGATGGATATTGTGCAGGTGGTACAGGAGGCGCGCAAAGGAAAACGTCCCGAGCCGATCTATCATTTGCCTGATGCGCCAACCGTTGGCTTGGATGAGAAAGATGCACAGCGCGTCAGTGTGTCCGGCGCGAGCGCATATATTAAAGTGGCGGATGGCTGCCGCCGTCCCTGCGCGTTTTGCGCGATCCCATTAATTAAAGGCACGGCGGTTTCACGTCCCATTAAGTCAATTATCAAAGAAGCGCGTACCTTGCGTGATGCCGGTGTGCGCGAATTGGTCTTGATCGCGCAGGACACAACGGATTATGGTCACGACCTGGGCATGAAGGACGGCCTCGCTATTTTGCTAGAACAATTAACAGATACTGTTTCAGACATGGACTGGATCCGTGTGATGTATGCTTATCCGGGTTATGTCACCGATCGTTTGATCGAGGTGATGGCAACCCGCAGGCAGGTTTTGCCTTATCTGGATATGCCGCTTCAGCACGCGCATCCAAAAACCTTGTATCGTATGAAGCGCCCGTCCAACATGGATTGGGTGTATAAAACGATTGGAAAAATGCGTGCCACAATGAAAGACCTCGCGATTCGGACTACGTTCATCATTGGGTATCCCGGCGAAACAGAGGAGGAATTTCAGGCGCTGTATGATTTCGTGAAAGAGATTCGATTCGACCGTGTGGGCGCATTCCAGTTTTCATTTGAGCCAGGCACAACCTCCGCGCCTCTTGGCGACTCTGTGCCTGCTCCTGTTAAACAGGAAAGATACGAACGTCTGATGGAGTTACAGCAAAATATTTCATTGCAGGTGAATCAATCCTATGTAGGCAAGACACTGGATGTTTTGGTCGAGGGATTTGATAATGGCATATCTGTCGGGCGTTCCTACCGCGACGCGCCTGAAATTGACGGTATGGTTCTGATCGAGGGCAAGGCGAAGATCGGTGATATGGTCCCCGTCAGAATTGGCGGCGCCATGGCATATGATCTGACAGGCACACTGGTTGAGCCGGCTTTGATAAAACTGTAATTTGCTTAATAAAAAGAGACCGTTGCTTTTCATGGCAACGGTCTCTTTTTGTTGATTACGATACTCTTGCGACAGCGGTAGCTCCGAGGATCAATGCAGAGAGTAATAAACTGATCCGCAGGAGGATTATTTCTTTTCTTTGCAGGTTGCGGAGTTCCTCTTCATCCGCTTCCCCTTTTTTCATCAGCGTGCGCTGGATGGCGGGAAGCACTTCCCATGTTTGAATGGCGCTGACCACGACCATGATGACGGCCAGTCCATGCTTGATGAGGATGGCGAATGACCATTGTGTGCTTAGCGAGAGAAAGCCGTCGTAGTGCGGACTGGTGCTTAATTGGAAAAGTCCAGTCACGAGCAATAATCCCATGCAGAACCAGGCGAGCGGCTCGAGTCTGTTTTGAAGAGCGGCGATAAAGTTGAGTTGATCGGCCAGCTTCAAAGCGCGATGGGAGGCGGGCAGGACGAGGATGTTGATCGCGGCGAGGCTTCCAATCCATGTGACGGTCGCCAGCATATGAAGCCAGAAAATGATCGCCAATATCCATGCAGAGGGTGTGGTCATGAATTATGGCTAGGGTGTTGTCGGCGTCTCAGTGGGCGCTGTTTCTGTTGTAGCAATAGCGGTAGGCTCGATAATCGCGGTTGGCGGATAGCATTGTTGGAATGCTTGATTGGAGTTGTTTGCCGAACCTGCCTCCAATGCGCCCATGGCAGCTGCGATTTGATATTGTTCATAGGCGGCGCAATATTCCTGGCGCAGGAAGAGCTCATCACCATAACGCATGGACGCGATAAAGTAACGTTGTGAGGCGGTCATGGTGCCGTCCCAGAGAGAGGGCCAGCCGGCGTTTACTTCGGTGAAATATTGCACAGCCTGCCGCCAGTCCAGTTCCCAAAAACTTGCGCCGGTGATGTATGTGCGCGCGGCCTCACGAAGGCCGATGGCGGAGTTATCCAATGGTCCGAAGCGTTCTGCAAGGGTCAGGTGATAGATGCCGCCCTCAAGATTGCCTTGTTTTGTGATCAGATCGTAGCCGTAATTGCGCAAAGTAAAGTAATACATGCCGTCCACTTGTGCGGTCTTGTAGCTCTTGTCCAATTTGCGGATGGTATCCAGCGCTGTGAGCGCACCGGGCCAATCCTGTGCAAGAATGAGTTGTTGGGCGCGTTGAAAGGCGTTTTCTGCGCCGCTGAAGTCCGGGGTGGCTGTCAGCGTGGGTGCTGGTGTAGGGGTGGGGATCACGCTCAGTACCAATACTTCTGTCATTTTTTGCTGTGCGCCGGGGAAACCCGGATCATTCTTGATAATGAATTCGAGGCGTTGCCTTGCGTTTTCATACCGTCCAAATTCAATATCCACCAGCGCAAAGGAGAATTGTTCAGAGAGTTGTTGCGTAATAATGACATTTTCCGCTGCTTTACGGGTTCCAATGCCGGAAGAATATCCGCCAAATCCGCCCAACCCGACGAGCAGGAGAAAGCCCAGAATGCTGATAAGGATGGAACGCCAGCGCGGGGCCTTTTTGACAGGCTTTATCGGTTGGGTATCTTCAACCTTGTAAGGTTTGAGGGGTTGTGTGTTTCCAGTTTGTTCAGACATGACGGTAATTATACTTTCCTTTGAATTGGCGAATTTTTTTCTTAACTTATTATCTTATTTCGTCACACCTGCACTGGCGTGCGGCGCAAGTGTTGCGAGGAGGATGTTCTTTCCGATGCGGTGTCCTGACGGTTCGACTTTCGCTCACCGTGTCGAAGGGAAGCAATCTCGTTTGTTGTGTTGGAGATTGCTTCGTGGCGCTTCAGCGCCACTCGCAATGACGAAACAGTGTGTTACAAATTAAAAAGCTGTTTTGCATCAGTCCAGACAAGTGCCAGCGCAATACCACCTCCGACGATCATGCCGATCAGCGCGGTTACGATAGCGCCGCCGGGCAAGTATAACGCAACAGCACATGTGATCGCTCCACCGATGACAGCCGCGATCAGCCCTTTGACTACCGCGCCGTTCACATGGATCGACTCATGTGTGCGTTTGGATAACCAGCTGAACAGAATGATGGCTTCTACCAGCAGTGCGATCTCTGCGAATGCGATGATCGGCGCGCCGATTTCCTTAAAGAACCTGAGTCCGATAAAACCGATCCCTAAAAACATGACGAGGCGCAATAGCACAGCATATAACGGGAACATCGGTTCTTTGCGCGCATAGAACGAACGCGCCGCGATCTCATGGATGGCGTATCCTGTTAGCGTTATTAAATACGCGCGTGTTGTCCATGTGATCAGGGCGGAAGTGGCCTCGTCAAATCCGAAAACCCCGCGCACGAGCGGATGAATCCCAGCCGCCATGACCGCTGCAATGGGAACGGTTAATGAGATCAAAACTCGTAGAGCGCGTTCTATGGTTGAACGGAACCCTGTCCAGTCGTTGCGTGCCGCGAGTTCTGAAAGAGCAGGCAGCATCGCGGTGGCGATGGCAGTCCCAAGAATTGTCTCAGGCACTTGCATGATCATCCAGCCGTACGTAAGTGAAGTCACCGCGCCGACCTGGTCTAGGCGTGATGCCAGATTGTCGCGCGCCAGCACAATGATCTGAATGCCGCCCATGGTCAATAAACGCGGCGCCATTAATTTCAAGGCTTCGATCAGCCCTGTGTGACGTAAATCCAATGAGGCAGTCCAGCGGAAGCCAAATTTAAACAACGCGGGAATTTGAATGAGCAAGTGCATTGCAGCGCCGAGGATGACGCCGTAGACGAGACCATGAATGCCAAAACGCGGCACGAGGAAAATTGCGCCAAAGATCTGTCCGATGTTGTACATGCTGGGCGCAATGGCGGGTAAAACAAAATGTTGATTCGCCTGGAGTGAAGCCATCACCAACCCGCTGATCGAAAAGATGACCGTGCCAATCAAATTCAAACGCATTAGTTCAGCGAGCAGTGTGCGTTGCTCCTCTCCAAAGCCCGGCGCGATGCCGAGATTCGCATCCACGATGGGTTGCGCAAAAATGGCGATCAGGATTGCAATGGAACCTGTCACGAGAAAGGCAACATTTGCCACGCGTGAGAACAGATCCCATGCGGCAGCGCGGTCTTTGGTGGTGAGATACTCCGTCAGCAATGGAATGAACGCCATTGCCAATGCGCCGCCCGAAATAAGCGCGAACAACACGTCAGGTAAATTATTTGCAGCATTGAACGTATCCAGCAAATGCACCGAATCTGAATACTGGCGCGAAATGACACCCGTGCGGACGAAGGCCAAAACTTTATCTATTAAGAAAAAGAATGCGATGATCAATGAGTTACGGGTAAGGCGCGACAGTTTATTCATATAATCAGTGATCCGCAGGCGGCGCGATCTCCACGCCGGGTAATTTGTCTGCAAGCAACTGAATCTTATGGATCAAAACCGGGAAACATTGCGCACAAATATATTTTGCGTCACTTTTGAATGTGAGCATGATCAAAGGAATCTGTTCATTCGTGCGGTCACAACTCAGGCAAACTTTTTTGTTTTGCTCGGTCATGGTTTTCTCCTTTGGGGTTACAGGGTGCAGGTTGGAAGGTTTGCAGGTTACAACATTCAAACCTTCCAACCTGTAAACTTTCAACTTTTATAACGTACCTTTATACATCCCGCCATCTATATTAAGCATCACGCCTGTGATATATGACGCAGCAGGAGAGACGAGGAACGCTGCGGCATTCGCGAACTCTTTGGGCTGGCCCAACCTCCCAAGCGGACTCTGCTCCGACTGTTTGCGCGTCTCTTCCTCAACCGTTGACTTGTTCGCCGTTGCGCGGGCGGACATCAACTCTGTGACTCTTTCCGTTTCTGTCCAGCCTGGCAGAATGGAGTTGAAGCGAATGCCTTCCTTGCCGAGATCCAACGCCAGCGATTTGGTTAATCCAATTGTCGCCATGCGGATGCTGTTCGAGAGAAGCAGGTTCGCGATGGGTTGCTTGACGGACATAGATGTAACCGTCAGCACACTCGCCGCGTTTGACTTTCGCAAATAGGGAAGCGCGGCTTTGATCAAACGAACGTGAAGCATTAAACACAAGTCCACGCCTTTTTGCCATGCGGCTTCATCCAGCGAATCAATCGTCCCAGGCGGAGGTCCGCCCGCATTGGTGATGAGGATGTCGAGTCCACCTAAAAGCTTGACCGTATCTGCGATCAGTTTCTCAGGCACGGCTGGATCACTTACATCACCCACCACGGGATAAGCCAAAATATTCGTCTCTTTGTAGATTTTATGCGTAGATTCTACGAGATTGAACTCGTCGCGGCCGTTAACTGCAACGCGGCAGCCTTCTTTTGCCAATGCTAGCGCGGTGGCATAACCTAGTCCGCGGGATGAGCCGGTGACGAGGGCGCGTTTGTCCTTAAGTTTTAAATCCATTTCAGCCTCCAGTATATTGGCAGCGCGATGTTTATGTCGCCGCACCGTTGAGTTGAGTTTCGATTTTATCATTTAATGCAAGTAGGCCACGCTTTGGTGGTCGAGTAGCCCCGCGTGTTCTTTGCGGGGTGTATCGAGACCTAAGCGTGACCTACAAGTGACCTGCAAGTAATTCAGAAGAGCGCGTCGGTCACGTCCCGTTCCCGCAACATGCGCCGCTTCCAATTACTGATGAGCGGCACGATGAACGGCAGGAGGCGCATACTGTAATACGGCGGCAGGATGGGTACGCCAAGCAGATCGCCGAAACTGATCAATACGAAGAGATGCTCCAAACTGCCACGTTGCCGCGTCAGGGCGCGCACCTGGTCGTGGATCGCCATGCCGTACAGGATTTCCTTGAGGACGCGAATGGAACGCAGGAATGCGTTTTTCGCTTGGCGCAAATTAAACACAGTGGTCAAGCAAGTGACCTGCGATTGCCTGCATGATGTGATTCTCTACGAGTAAAACAGCATTTCGGCCATTCGGTTGAGTGTGGGAAGTCCGCGCACATCTGTCTCGTATAACGGAAGCAGGGCGCGTACCATGCCGGGGAATTTCTCCCAAACCTCCTCCATGTAACCGGCTTGCATTGCCACGCGGTTGCGGACGAACTCCGGCGACTTGTCATTGACCTGCTGGCGGTCAATCAGCATGTTAACTACCACACCACCGACCGGGATGCCGAAGTCGTGAAACCAGCCGATGAAGCGGGTGATGACCGCAATAGGAAGGGCCTCCGGCAGTGTGACAAAGAAGAAGGACGTCAGGTTTTTATCTGTCAACAGTATGCGTACCTGTTCCATGCGGTCACGGAAACCGACCAGATAATCCAGCAGCGGGTCTTTTTCTTTTTTCTTGGTGAACGAAAGTAGTTCACGCAAACTGCGAGCTTCTTCGCGGCTCTTGAGCATTTTGCCGACCCATAAGCCGTATACTTTGGACATGCCCAGCAGGCGGCGGGCGTTGGCGGTCGGCGCGGTATCGAAGACGTAGATGTCATACTCGTTCTTGAGCATCAGATCCACCATGTTCTCGAACATGGCCGATTCTTCAAAGGCCGGGTTCATCGTGGCTGATTCTACAAACTCTTCGGCCTTGGTGGAAATATCTGCAAATTTCAGAAACCACTGCACCTTCTCACGGATTTCCTGCTTGGATCGCTCGATAGTGTCCTTGGTGTCAATTTCATAAGCCCACAGATTGGGGACGCCATTGACAGCCGTAGGCTGGCCGAAAACATTTTGACCGAGCAAGCCGCTCAAGCTGTGGACGGGATTGGTGGAAGCCAGCATAACGCGCTTACCCTGTTTCGCCAGCCAGATGGCTGTTGCTCCGGCCAGCGCGGTCTTGCCCACGCCGCCCTTGCCGCCGAAGAAGATGAAACGCTCATTCGGATTGTTGGCGAAAAAAGTCTTCATGGAGACTTCAATAGATTTTGTGGTCATTATCGCCTCCTATTCCCCAAACATAATTTTGGACAGTTTTTCGATCATCGGCAGGCCGGTCACATCACGTTCCATTTCCGGCACGCGCGCAATGACCTGCGCCCCAAGCGTATCGTCAATGGCTTTGAGATGTGTGTCCTGCATCTGAATCCGATTTTTCAGGTAGTCTGGGATGTTCTGCGTGAGTAATTCACGCGGCACTACACGGTTGACCACATACCCGGCAATCGGCACATCAAACTTGGCGAACAATTCCGCCGCCTTTTTCGTGTCAAGCAGAATCATCTCTTCCGGGATGACCACAAAGAAGAAGGCCGTCTTTTCGCGATCGGTCAATATGCTCGAGGAGGCATTGATGCGCTTGCGAATGTACACAAGCTCGCTCAGGATTTTATCTTCCTCGGTTTCCTTCTGGCGTTTCATGCGCGAGACCATATCTTCGTACTCGCGCATTTCCTCGCGCAGGTGGGTGATCTTGTTGATCCATTCATCGTAGACCTTGGCCATACTCAGGTAATAGAGCGCGTGCCCCAGCGGGACCAGGTCGTAGATGTAGTAATCGTAATCGCCGCCAATGACAATGTCCACCACTGCGTCAAAGATGGCGCTTTCTTCCATGGCTGGTTCCGCCGAGGCGGCTTCGATATATTGATCCACTTCTTCGGGAACCTCGTCAAAGCCGTACATATCCAGGATTTTCTGGCGAATCTCCTGCTGGTAGGCTTTGATATGCTTGTCGGCGTCGATTTCCTGCGCCCACAGATTTTCCATGATCTTGACTGGGCCTTTACCGAATATATCCTGTTTGAAGATATCGGAAAGGCTGGCTTGTGGGTCTACCGAGAATACCAGCACCTTTTTGCCGTGCTTGGCCAGCCAGTAGGCCGTCGCGGCCGAGAACGTGGTCTTGCCCAGTCCGCCCTTGCCGCCGAACATGATGTAGCGTCGGTCGGGATTTTTGAGAAAAACATCCTTAAGACTCATGATTTGGCTCCGTTGTCAGGTTTAGAACATCGCGTCTGAGACATCTTTTTCACGCAGCAGGCGGCGCTTCCAGGTGGAAATCTGCGGCACCACGTATGGCAGGAGGCGCAGGCTGTAATATGGCGGCAGGATCGGGACGCCGATCATGTCGCCCATCGTGATCAGAATGAAAAGATGCTCCATGCTGGCACGCGTGCGCAGGGCATAGCGGCTCATGTCGTGCTGCGCCATGCCATAGATGATCTCCTTGAAGTTTTGCAGGAAACTTTTCTTTTCGGGCTGTTCGTTCATCATTGACTCCTATATTGGGATTAGAGACCGTGAAGGTGATAATCGTGTTCATCGGTAAATTCTTTCTCCCGCAGAACACGTCGTTTCCAAACAGAGATGTTTGGGACAAGGAAAGGCAGAAAACGCAGGCTGTAATATGGCGGCAGGATCGGCACGCCGATCATATCGCCGACAGTTGCCAACATAAACAGGCTCTCCAAACTGGCACGCATTTCAAGAGCATGTTCGGCCACTTCCATGCCAAACATGCCATAAAGAAATTCGCGGACAATTTGCCAGCGTTCATGCCACCGATTTTGCTGTATCTGCATTTCCAAAATAATACCGCCTTTTTGAATTTTGGGAATTGACTTATCTATAAGACCTACTTACAATATTTCAATTCTTTTTGTGGAGGTTGGCATGGGCATTAATCCCATCTATCTGGCTATCATGGCTCTCGCCGTTGGCTCATTTGCATTCGGCATGATTTTTAACCTGCGGCGCGGCGATACTTATCTGCGCTGGATGCAGGATGGGATGCCCAAAGTGGCTGAGCGCACCACCCTGCGATGGCTGGGTTCTACCGTCGCAGAACTGACACTCATCAAAACTCGCAAGCCCTTCCGCCAGCTGGCAATCCTGCTGGTTTTTGAGCCGCGCGACTTGTTCCCGATGTGGGGATGGCTTTATCTGCTCGGACGCCGTGACACGCTCATCCTGCGCGGACAATTGCAATCGCCCGTCCGCTTTGACCTGGAACTGTCCGACCCTCGCTTCTGGACCGGCCGACAAGTGATCCGCGACCTGACGCGGCGCGGCTGGGAACGCCGTGAGTACAACGGGCTGACGCTTCTCGCCCCGAAGGGCTTGCTTGATCTAGCCCAACAGGAAGTGGAGCGTCTCTCCGCTCCGTGCGCCGCATTGGCGAGTCATTACGGGCGTTTTGGCTTGCGTCGGCAGAACTCACAGTTTGAATTCCATCTGCCCCTTCCCGACCGCCAGAGTGACGCGGCGCAGTTCTTTGAAGCCTTCAAGTCGCTGGGCAATGCGGCCCTCGGAGAAACGGACGAGCGGTAGCGCGACAGGCTTCGCGATGTCGCATTGCGAATTGCGCCAAATATCAGTGTCATGAATCCCCATTCGGGGACGATGTATCGCACTACAAAAGTTGGGCGGTAATTTTACAAGGAGGCTCGCATGCGCGGGCCTCCTGTTTTTAAGGTGCAAACGCGAAAGCTAATCGTCGCCGGTTGCAGCAGCTTTTTTGGCCGCCGCCCCACCCTTGCCGTAGCGCTGGTAGGCTTGGAAGCCGTCCCAGCCAATCAACAGCGCCGCGATCAGCAGGAACACCGCGATGATGATCATTGCCCATGCGCCTCCCGCCGCCGCGCCGCCTTTCGGGACGATGGTGACGAACAGGTTGCGCGCCGTTATAATCGTAGCCGCGAGCGTGGTCAGATACATGAAGAGCATCGGCCACAGGGCAAAGGATGGATTGCGCTTCTCCGATCTCAGCCAGACGGTGACAATCAACAGGCTGAGCGCCGCCATCAATTGATTCGCCGCGCCGAACAACTGCCATAGATAGACCCACGTGCCGGTCAGGAGCAGGAGCAGGGTCAGGAACATCGAGAAAAGGGTCGAGACGTGCATGTTGCGGAAGACAGGGATGACATCGCCGGCCCATTCCGTCAAGGTGACGCGCATGACGCGGAAGACTAACTGGGTCACGGTCAACACGATGACCATGAAGGCGCCGAATCCAAGCGCCGTGCCCATGGGTTTGAAACCATTCCCAAACACCACTGAAAGCAGGGAGCCAACGCCCGCCGCGAAACGGCCTGCGCCGCCGCCCGCTCCCGCGATGGAAACAGCCACCAGCGAAAGCAGGGCCAGTGTGTTCTCGGTGAACATCGCGCCGCCGCCGACCGGGAGCGCGTCGGTCTCATATTCCAGCTGGCGCGCCGTGCCGACCGAGCCGAACAGGGCATGCCAGCCGGAGATCGAACCACAGGCGATGGTCACGAACAGCATCGGCCACAGCGGTTGCCAGGCTTTGGTTGCGTCGTAAGCGAAACCCAATGTCTTGATCGGTTCAAGCGCAAACGAGCCGATTTCGGGCTTGATGAATGGAGCCAATACCGCACCCAAGGCGCTCAAGCCGATGGTCAATAACGTGATCCAGAAGCCGATGTAGTTGACGGGCTGGGCAAAGCGCCAGATGGGCAGGGTGGACGCCAGGTAGGAAAAAGCGAAGATGAACAGCGCCCAGAACAGATAGGCTGGCATGGTCTTGATAGCGCCTGTCGCGGCGTCGTAGACTGCCGTGCTTGGGCGTACACCGTCCGCCGCGGGCGCCGGGATGCGCGGGTCAGCATTGGTCGGATCGAACACGCTCATGACTGAGTTGCCGCCGGTGATCTTGTTGACCGCGTTGTTGAAGGCTACCGTCGCACCGTTTATCGGGCCAACCCACTGTACGGCTTTGGTGTCAGGATTTATGGTGCTTCCAAAGGGACCGAAGACCATGGCCGCCACAGCCACGAC
>Ga0082335_1001180_pt1 | contig 58427 bp, 37 predicted proteins | sample Subgrocontami58m_FD_72375 | JGI IMG/M metagenome (GOLD analysis project Ga0082335, IMG submission 72375) | Subsurface groundwater microbial communities from S. Glens Falls, New York, USA - GMW37 contaminated, 5.8 m (SPADES assembly) (version 2) ... | reverse complement strand
GGTTCAGTTTGGTAGCGGCGGGCCTGGGTGCCGGCCGCCACGGGCCGGGTTTGTGATTTGACCTGCGCAGCGTGTTCGTGACTTTCGTCCATTCGCCCCACGCTATGCATTGGAAAACGCTGTTCTCCGTCTGTGCGCTCGGGTTCTCACTCCTGCCCTCACCGCCGGCCTGGGCCGCGTCGAACTCCGGCCCGGGCGTCGCACTCACGGCGACCGGCTCCGTCGCCTCGGCGTATCTGTTTCGCGGATTGCGCCGCAACGGTGCGAGCCTGCAGCCCGGCCTCGAGGCCGAGGCGGGTCCGCTCACCGTCGGCGCCTGGGGCAACCTGCCGTTTCACCACAAGGTTCGCGGGAGCGCCGATCCGGAAATCGATCTCTACGGCAGCTATGCGTTCACCATGGCTCCGGCCGCGACGATCGTGCCGGGGTTCACGACCTGCTGGTATCCTGAAACGGAGACCAACGGCCGTGCGCATCGCGCGACGTTCGAACCGAACCTGGCCTGCAACTACACGCACGCGAGCGGCGTGCGGCTGACGCCGAAGGTCTATTACGACACCGTCCTGCGCGGGCCGACTTATGAGCTCAGCGCCGCTTACGCGTATCCGGTGGGCGGCTGGGGGACGGAGCTCGATTTCACCGGCACGGTGGGGACGTATCGCTGGACCGATTACGCCAGTCCGGCGGCGTCCGGCCTGAAGGCGTGGGGCGACTACTGGTTGCTGGGCGTGGGCGCGCCCTTCCAGTTTGCGCCGCACCAGAAGATCACGCTGAACTTCACCTACACGGAAGGCCGGCGCGCGTTCACCAAGCGCGGCTCCTTCCCGCGCTCGCCAAACGCGCTGGCCGCCGGGCGCGGCGTCGTGACCCTGACCTACGGCGTCACGTTCTGATGCCGGGCCGCCCATGCGGACTACGCCATCGCCCTCTCGTCCGTTGTCCGGCCAGCGCGCGGTGCGGCTTTTCCTCCATGGCTGGACGGCGCTGGTCTTCGCGTTCCTCTATGCGCCCATTGCGGTGCTCGTCCTGTATTCGTTCAACACGTCCCGGCTGAACCTGCAGTGGGAGGCGTTCACGCTCGATTGGTACCGGCAGCTTCTGGCGAACGGCCCGTTGCTGCGCGCGGCGCAGAACAGCCTGGTGATTGCGGTCGTCACGACGGTCATTTCCGTGGTGCTCGGCACGGCGGGCGCATGGCTGTTGCACCGTTACCGGTTTCGCGGCGACGGCATGATCCAAACCCTGGCGGCGGTGCCGATGGTGATGCCCGAGATTCTCATGGGCATCAGCCTGCTGATTTTTTTTGCGGCGGCGGGCGTGGCGCTGGGCTTCGGGACCGTGATCATCGGCCACGTGACCTTCTGCTTCCCCTTTGTGCTCGTCGCCGTGCAGGCGCGGTTGCGCGGGCTGGATCCGGCGCTCGAGGAAGCCGCACTCGATCTGGGCGCCACGCCCCTGGAGGCATTCTGGCGCGTGATCGTGCCTTGGCTGCGGCCGGCCATCGTGGCCGGAGGCTTGATGGCGTTCACCCTTTCGTGGGATGAACTGATCGTGACGTTTTTCACCACGAGCGCGGCATCGGCGACGCTGCCGATCCGGGTGTTCGGGCTGGCGAAGGTCGGCCTGAATCCGATGCTGAACGCGTTGTCGGCGCTGATTGTGATGGCGACCGCGGCGGTGGTGATTTTTTCCGCGTACGTGCGGAGGCTCGGCCGTGAACCCATCGCTTAGCCAGAATGCCTTCAGATGTAGGGCGGGGTCGCCTGACCCCGCCGTCGGCAGGAATGCGGCGGGGTCAGGCGACCCCGCCCCACAACGATCCACGGTTCGTTCCTGGCTGCTCGTGCTCGTGGCGGTCCTCGGCACCGCGGCCCTCGCGCCGGCGGCGGAACTGAACCTCTTCGGCTGGTCCGAATATGTGCCCCAGCCGGTGCTCGACGGTTTCACGAAGGAGACCGGCATCAAGGTTAACTTCGAGACGTTTGCCTCGAACGAAGAGTTGCTCTCGAAGCTGCTGGCCGGCGGCAGCCGCTACGATCTCGTGCAGCCGTCCGACTATGCCGCCGAGCTGATGATTCGCCGGAAGCTGCTCGCGCCGCTCGATCGCGCGAAGCTGCCGAATCTGGCGAACCTCGATCCGACCTTCCGGCGCCGGCCCCACGATCCCGAGGACACCTTTACGGTGCCCTACATGAGCGGCACGGTGGGAATCGTCGTGAACACCGACAAGGTGAAGGTGCCGATCGCCGGTTACCGCGACGTTTTTCACCCGCGTTTCAAGGACCGCATCGTGGTCCTCAACGACAATCGCGAACTCGTCACGTGGGCGCTCTACTCGCTGGGTTTGCCGATCAATACGATCACCCGCGAGCATCTTGCGCGCGCCCGGCCGGTCCTCGCGGAGTGGGTGAAGCTCGTGAAGGTATTCGACTCCGACAGCCCGAAGACGGCGCTGCTGAATGGCGATGTCGATCTGGGGGTCGTGTGGAGCGGCGAGGCGGCGATTCTCTGGCGCGAAAATCACAAATTCCATTACGTCATTCCGGCCGAAGGCGCGCACCAGTTTCTCGACGTGCTGGCGATGCCGGCGACGGCGCGGAATCGCGAGGCCGCGCACGCCTTCATCAACTACATCCTGCGACCGGAAGTTTCCGCGCGGATTTCCGAGGCGTTTCCCTACACGAATCCGAACGCGGCGGCGCGGAAGCTGCTGCGACCCGACCAACTGGCGAATCCCGCGAGCTACCCGTCGGGCGCGACGAAGCTCGAGTCGTTTCGCGACATCGGCAAGGCGGCCGCCGACATCGATCGGCTCGTCACCGACCTGAAAAGCGCGCGGTGAGCAAAACAGGACCAACGACCAGGGACCGCCGACCGAGGGCCGAAGATCACGAGAGTCGTCGCTTGCCGGCAGAGATCTCTGGTTCCTGGTCCCTGGCCTCTGGTCCGCGCGCCTCCTGGCGCGCGTGGCTCTTGCTGGCCCCGATGCTGGGCTGGCTCGCGCTCTTCGTGATCGCGCCGACGGCGATCCTGCTGGTCTACAGTTTTTGTGATCGCGATGAACTCGGCCGCATCGTGTTCAGCTTCACGCTCGACAACTACCGCCGCGTCCTCGACCCGATCTACCTGCGGATTTTCCTGCGGTCGATTGGCTACGCCGCGCTGACCACCGGACTCTGCGTCGTGATCGGCTACCCGGCGGCGTACTGCATCGGGCGCGCGCGAGAGAGCGTGCGGCAGCGGCTGCTGCTCCTGGTGATGGTGCCGTTCTGGACGAGTTTTCTGATCCGCACGTATGCGTGGATCACGATTCTCAAGCAGGAGGGGCTGCTGAACAGCATGCTGCAGGCCCTTGCCGTGACGGCCGCACCGCTCGACTTGCTCTACACCCCTTTCGCCGTCGTGGTCGGACTCGTGTACGCCTACCTGCCGTTCATGATCCTGCCGATTTACGGCAGCGTGGAAAAACTCGATGGGGCGTTGATCGAGGCGGCGCACGATCTCGGCGCGGGGCCCCTGCGCGTGTTCTCTTCCGTGATCATCCCGCTGACGCTGCCCGGCGTCGCGGCCGGCACGCTGCTCGTGTTCGTGCCGGCGATCGGCATGTTCGCGGTGACGGATCTGCTCGGCGGGGCGCGCGTGCCGCTGATCGGCAACGTGATTCAGAACCAGTTCCTGCAAGCCCGCGACTGGCCTTTCGGGGCCGCGCTCGGCGTGGTGTTCCTGCTGCTCTTTGCGGCCGCGTACTGGCTGCTGCAGCGGCGGGCGGGGCGCGGGTGGGAAGGAGTGGCGTGAACGCGGCGATCGAATTGCGCGCGGTGACGAAACGGTTCGGGGCGACGGCGGCGGTTGACGGCGTGAGCCTGACGGTGCGCGCGGGGGAATTTCTGACGCTGCTCGGCCCGTCGGGTTGCGGCAAGACGACCTTGCTCCGGTTGATCGCGGGATTCGAGACGCCGGACACCGGCGTGGTGTTGTTCGGCGGTGAAGATGTCACGCACGAACCCCCGCAGCGCCGGAACGTGAATCAGGTTTTCCAGAGTTACGCGCTGTTCCCGCATCTCAGCGTGCGGGAGAACATCGCGTTCGGGCTCCGGATGCAGCGAATCCCGGCCGGAGCGATGGCCGCGCGCGTGGCCGAGGCCGTGGCGCTCGTCGCGCTGGGCGGGCTCGAGGCGCGGATGCCGCACCAGCTTTCGGGCGGCCAGCGGCAGCGCGTGGCGCTGGCGCGCGCGCTGGCGCCGCAGCCGGCGGTGCTGCTCCTCGACGAACCGCTGTCGGCGCTCGATGCGAAACTGCGGCACGGGATGCAGCTCGAGCTGAAGCGGCTGCAGCGGCAGCTCGGGACCACGTTCATTTTCGTGACGCATGATCAGGAGGAGGCGCTCACGATGAGCGATCGGATTGCGCTGATTCACGAGGGCCGCGTCGAGCAGGTTGGCGAGGTCCACGAAATCTACCACCGGCCGGCGACGGCGTTCGCCGCCGAGTTCCTCGGACAGGCCAATCTGCTCGAAGCGGAGCTGATCGAATCGGCGGGCGGCTCAGTCCGGGTGCGGATGGCCCGCGGGCCGATCCTTCGGTTGCCGCGAGAGGCGTGGCCGGCGGGAGAAACGCGCGCGTTGCTTTCCGTACGACCGGAGAAAGTGCACGTGAGCAAAACGCTGCTCACGGGCGAAAACACGTTCGAGGCGCGCGTCGAAGAGGAAGTGTTCAAGGGGGCGACCGACCGGCTGGTGGTGACGGCCAGCACGGGAGTGCGATTGACGGCAATCGCCGCCAACGAGAGTGCCTGGGTCGAGCCGATTCACGAGGGCGATCGCGTCTGGTGCGCGTTGCACGCGGACGACCTCGTGGTGGTGCGCCAGTCCGGCAACTCGGCCTGAACCTCCCGGCCGGCGGCCCGCCACGTTCCCAACTGTAACGCCGGCCGATCCGCGCGGATGAGTGCCGCGACCGCAGATCGTTCTGGATTCCCGGGGGCAAATGCGGAATGTGCCTCGCATGAAAGTCGGCATTGTCGGCGCAACCGGTTATTCCGGTGAGGTCCTGGTCAAACTCCTGCTCGCGCACCCGCGCGTCACGCTCGCGGCGGTGACCTCGCGCAGCCAGGCGGGCAAGCCGCTGGCGAGCGTGATTCCGTCGGTCCGCGGGGCCGATCGCGGGTTGAAGTTCACCGATTCGGATCCGGCGGCGCTGGCGGCGGGCGACATCGCGCTGTTTTTCCTCGCCTTGCCGCACGGCGCCGCGGCGACGTATGCCCGGGCGCTGGTGGCGGCGGGCAAGCGCGTGATCGATCTCAGCGCGGACTTCCGGATCGCGGAGCTCGCGACGTACCAGCGCTACTACGGCGAACACCACGCGCCCGAACTGCTGCCGAGCGCGCGTTTCGTGCTGCCGGAGCTGACGCCACCGGCGTGGAAGCAGGAGGCCAAGATCGTGGCCGCCCCCGGTTGTTACCCGACGAGCGTGCTCGTGCCGCTCGTGCCGCTGCTCAAGGCGAACGTGATCACGCGGGAGCACATCGTCGTGAACTCGTACAGCGGCGTCAGCGGCGCCGGCCGGAAGGTCGACGAGATGTACCTCTACGTGGAACGCGCCGAGAGCACGAAGGCGTATGGCCTGGTGAAACACCGGCATCTTGCGGAAATCGAGGAGCAGCTCGCGTTGCACACCGGCGCGAAGACGATCATCCAGTTCAACCCGCACCTCGCGCCGATGCGCCGCGGCATCGCGACGACCATCACCGTGCCGGCGGCGGCGGGCGCGACGATCGAAAAGCTTTACGCGGCGTGGCACGGCACCTACGCGGACCGGCCGTTCGTGCAGGTGCTGCCCAGCGGCGAAACGCCCGACACCGCGCATGTCGTCGGCACGAACCGCATCGATCTCTCGGCGGTACACGATCCACGCACCGGGAATTTCGTGATCACCTCGGCCGAGGATAACCTGATGAAAGGCGCCAGCGGCCAGGCCGTCCAGATCATGAACCTGTGGTGCGGGTACGAGGAAACCGCCGGGCTCGTTTGATTGCGGATTGCGGAGTGCGGAGTGCGGAATGCGGAATGCGGAGGCCGAGTGCGGATTTGCGGAATGCGGAGGCGGAGTGCGGATTTGCGAACTCCTCGCGCCGAGCGTCGGTGAAGCGGAACGCGTGTTCGTTTCGTGGAATCGGGCGAAAGCCTGGCGACTGCCGCTGCACGAGAGGACTCGTAATCAACAATCCGCACTCCGCATTCCGCATTTCCGCAATTGGACTTGTCAGTCACCGCGCGGCTCCCGACAGTCCGCGGTTTACTTCGTATGATCGAGTTCCCAAACAAAATCCTCTTTGTCGGTTACGGTGCCGTGGCCGAGTGCACGCTGCCCATCGTTTTCAAGCACATCAACGTGCCGGCCAGGAACGTCACGGTGATGGATTTTGAGGATCGCGCCGCGAAACTCGCCGAATGGACGGCGCAGGGCGTGCAGTTCGTGCGCGATCGCGTGACGAGGGAAAACCTCACGACGATCCTGGCGAAGCACGTCGGGGCGGGCGACCTGCTGATCGACCTCGCCTGGAACATCGACGCGCTCGAAATCCTGCAATGGTGCCACGATCACGGCGTGCTCTACATCAACACCTCGACCGAGCTCTGGGATCCGTACGCCGGCGGCAGGAAGCAGCACCCGACGGAGAAGACGCTTTACTGGCGGCACCTGAACCTGCGCCGGTTGCTGGCGCAATGGACCGTGAAAGGGCCGACCGCAGTCATCGAACACGGCGCGAATCCCGGGCTGATTTCGCACTTCGTCAAGCAGGGCTTGATCGACATCGCGCAGAGCCTCGTGGCCGACCAGAAGGTCGGCAAACGCGCGGCGGAGAAGCTCCTGGAGCTGGCCGGCACGCAGCAGTTCAACCACCTGGCGCGCGCGCTGGGCGTGAAGGTGATTCACTGCAGCGAGCGCGACACGCAGATCACGGACAAACCGAAGCAGGTCGACGAGTTCGTGAACACGTGGAGCATCGAAGGCTTTCGCGAAGAAGGCACGACGACGGCCGAGATGGGCTGGGGCACGCACGAGAAGAAGCTGCCGAAGTACGCGTTCCGCCACCCGGAAGGCCCGAAGAACCAAATCTGCCTCGCGCGGATGGGCATCAACACCTGGGTGCGTTCGTGGGTGCCCGACTATCCGATCCTCGGCATGGTGGTGCGGCACGGCGAGGCCTTCACGATTTCCGACAAGCTGACGGTGTGGGAGGGCAAGAAGGCCGTGTACCGGCCGACGATGCACTACGCCTACTGCCCGTGCGATGAAGCGATCGCATCGCTGAACGAGCTGCGGGGCTACAACTACAAGCTGAACACGAACCAGCGGATCATGAACGACGAGATCACGGCGGGGGCCGACATTCTCGGCGCGCTGATCATGGGCCACGCGTACAAGGCGTGGTGGATCGGTTCGGATCTCACGATCGAGGAATCGCGCCGACTGGTGCCGCACCAGAACGCGACGACGATGCAGGTGGCGATTTCCGTGGTCGCGGCCTCGATGTGGATGATCGAGCACCCGGCCGAGGGCGTGCGCGTGCCGGACGAGCTGCCGCACGATTACGTGCTCGGCATCGCGAAGCCTTACCTCGGCCGCTGGATCTCGAAGGCCTCGGATTGGACGCCCCTGAAGGATCGCGATCAGACGTTCGATGCCTACGCCAAGCCCGTTCTCGATCGGAAGGATCCGTGGCAGTTCCAGAACTTCCTCGTGACGGACGCGGGCTGATATTCAAAAACGCCAAAATCCAAACGCCAAATCCCAAAGAAATTCCAACGCAGTCAAATCGCCAAAATGAAACTTGGGGCATTGGAATTTGTTTGGCGTTTGGGATTTGGCGTTTGGGATTTCGCGAGGCCTTGACGCCGCCTTGGCAAGACCTGTTCGCCCCATGATTTCGCTCCCCCGGCTGAAGAAACTCGCGCAGGAACACGGCACGCCGCTGTTCGTCATCGACCACGATGCGTTGCGCAAGGCCTACCGGCAGTTTCGAAAACACCTGCCGCGCATCCAGGTTTACTACGCGATGAAGGCGAACCCCGACCCGGCGATCGTCCGGACGTTGTTCGCCGAGGGCGCGAGCTTCGACGTCGCGTCGATGCCGGAGTTCAGGATTGTCTACGAGAACATCAAGGACCTGCCGGCGAAGGAGCGGCAGCAGTGGATCTGGGACAAGATCATCTACGCGAATCCGACGAAACCGACCGAGACGCTGGAGGAGCTGAACCAGTACAAGCCGCTCGTCACCTTCGACAACCTGGAGGAGATCCACAAAATCAAGCGGCACGCGCCGAACGCGGGGCTGGTCCTGCGCCTCAAGGTTCCAAATACCGGCGCGATGGTCGAACTCTCGTCGAAGTTTGGCGCGTCGCCCGGCGAAGCCGTCGATTTGATCCTCGCGGCGGACAAGCTGGGGCTCGTCGTGGAGGGCATCAGTTTCCACGTCGGCAGCCAGACGACGAACTTCGAGAACTACGTCCAGGCGCTGAGTTTGTCGGCGAACATCTTCAAGGAGGCGCGCGACCGCGGCTACACGAAGATGAACCTGCTGGACATCGGCGGCGGCTTCCCCGCGCCCTACGACGATTCGGTGAAACCGTTTTCCGAGTTGGCCCGGGTGATCAACACGGAGCTCGACCGCTTGTTTCCGCGCGACGTGCAGATTCTGGCGGAGCCGGGGCGATTTCTCGCGGCGGTCTGCGGGACGTCCGTGGCCAAGATCATCGGGAAGGCCGTGCGCGACGGGAAGACGTGCTATTACATCAACGACGGCGTGTATCACACGTACTCCGGCGTGATCTTCGATCACTGCAAGTACCCGGTGAAGGCGTTCAAGAAGGGTGCGACGACGATCTGCTCGGTGTTCGGTCCGACGTGCGATGCGCTCGATGTGGTCTCGATGGCCGAGAACCTGCCGGAGCTCGCGCACGGCGATTTCGTGTACAGCGTGAACATCGGCGCGTACAGCCACGCGTCCGCGACGTACTTCAACGGCTTTCCGCCGGCGAAGACGGTGCAGGTGAATCAGTGATCGCGCGGCAGCTGCCGCGCGGAACGCTGAACGTTCAACGTCGAACGTCGAACGCTCAAGTGGCTATCGAGGTTCAGCGCGCGTTTATCGACGTGCGGGCGGCAACGCACGCAGTTTGGGAGTTCGAGTTCGCGAAACTGCGGAGTTCAGCGTTCAGCGTTGAACGTTCGGCGTTCCGCGGCGCAACGCGCCGCGGTCAGCTGCGGTAGTCGGCATTCTCGCTCACATACTCGTGCGTGAGGTCGCCGCCGAGCACCATCGCGGAGGCGGCGCCGTTGCCGATGTCGATTTCGAGTTCCACCGCGCGTTCATGCGGCGGATAAGCAATCGGCGCGGCGAACACGCCGTTTTTCGGCGGCGCGCTCGCGTAGAGCTCCGCGCTCTTCAGGTGCGCGATCAGCGCCGTCTCTTTCGCGGGATCGAGCTGAAACACCCCGTGGGCGAATATCTCGATCCCGCCCATCCGCGCGCTGAGTTTCGAGAGATTGATGCCGGACGCGTGGGCGCCGACGTGTTTGCCGATCGCCTGAATCAAGCGGCCGACGTTCGGATCGTTGCCGGCCACGGCGCATTTGAAGAGCGGCCCGTTCACGATCGCCTTGCCGACCGCGCGCGCCAGCCCGAGGCTCGCCGCGCTCTTCACCGTCACGCGGATCACGTGCCGCACGCCTTCGCCGTTGCGAACGACATCCTCGGCCAGATCGCGGCATACCTGGTGCAACCCGCGTTCGAACGCGCCCCAGTCGCCGAACGGCACGCGGCCCGACGAGAGCGCGACCACCGTGTCCGAGGTGCTGGTGTCGCTGTCGACGCTAATCGCATTGAAGCTCGCGTCGACCGCGCGCGCGAGCATCTGCCGCAGCTCGGCGCGCGGCACTGCGATATCGGTCAGGAGGTACACGAGCATCGTGGCCAGGTTTGGCTCGATCATCCCCGCGCCCTTCGCGATGCCGACGATGCTGCCGGCGCCGACCTTCGCGCGCCGAATCTTCGGATAGAGGTCGGTGGTCACGATGCCTTCGGCCGCCGGCAGGATCGAGTCTGCGGTCAATGCGGCCGCGGCCGCGGGCAATGCCGCCACCATCGCGTCGACCGGCAGCGCCCAGCCGATCACGCCGGTGGAACACGGCAGCACCTGCGCGGCGGCGAGGCCGAGTGCCTGCGCCGTCGCCGCGCAAATGCGCTCCGAGGCCTCGACCCCGCCGGGCGCACACACGTTGGAAATCTTGTTGTTGATGATGATCGCACCGAGCGTCGGCTCCCCGAGCCGCTGGCGACCGACGATGATCGGCGCGCCCGGAAACGCGTTGCGGGTGAACAGCGCGGCGAACGCCGGCGTCGGCTGCTCCAGCGCAATCAACGTCAGCGTCATGCGGGCGGGCTTCGGCGCCTCCCTCGGCATGAAATCGAAACACGTGCCGCCGACGCGAAAACCCGCCGGGAGTTTCGCCTGCGCGGCGAGCCACGCGCGATGCGCTGCCCGATGTTCGAAGGTCAAGTTCGTACTGGCCACGCGAGAGAAGTGCGCGCGCGGCGCCCCGGAGTGAAGAAGAAACTAGGCGAGCGCGTGGCGCGCGAAGTGGACCGGCCGCGCCGGCTTCGGTTCGCCGGCGGGCGGACCAACCGGAAAAATTTTTATGGAAATGCGCGCGAGCTGTGCCTTATTGCTTCCTTCCCTTTGCACTGTGAGCGCTCTTTGTCGTTGCCACCACACCTTCGCGGCCTTGGGCCGTACGCTCTGATCACCGATGAACGTCGCTGAAGTTACCGCCAAGGCGAAGGTGTTGCTCGAGGCGTTACCTTACATCCAGGACTTCCGCGGCTCGACGTTCGTCGTGAAGTACGGGGGCAGCTTCATGGACGATCCCAATCCGGCGAATCGCACGCGCGTCGCCTACGACATCGCGTTCTTCGCCGCCGTCGGCATCAACGTCGTCGTCGTCCACGGCGGCGGCAAGGCCATCAGCAAGGCGATGGAGGGCTCCGGCCTGAAGCCCAGTTTCATCAACGGCCTGCGCGTGACCGACGAGGCCACGATCAACGTCGTCAAGAAGACGCTCGACGAAGTCGTGAACAAGGAGGTCTGCGCGGCCATCATCTCCGCGCAGGGCAAGCCGAAGGGGCTGCCCGGCGACAGCGTGCTCGTCTGCCAGAAGCTCACGCAGGACGACGACGGGCGGCCGATCGATCTCGGTTTCGTCGGCGACGTCACCGAGGTGAAGGTGAAGCTGATCAAGAAGGAAATCGCCGATGGTTTCATCCCGGTGATTTCGCCGGTGGCCGAGGGCTACGACGGCAAGCCTTACAACGTGAATGCGGACCTCGTCGCCGGCCGCGTCGCGAGCGCGTTGCGGGCGCGGCGGCTGGTCTACATGAGCGATGTGCCCGGCCTGCTCTCCGCCCCGCCCGATCCGGAGTCGCTGATTTCCACGCTGAAGACGAGCCAGGTCGAGGACCTGAAGAAGAAGGGCGTGATCGACAAGGGCATGCGGCCAAAGGTGCAGAGCGCGATTCGCGCGCTGGAGGAAGGCGTGCAGCGCGTCCACTTCATCGACGGCCGGCTCGCGCACTCGCTGCTCCTGGAAATCTTCACCGACCAGGGCATCGGGACGGAAATTGTGCTGGGGTGAATTCGATTGCGGAGTGCTGATTGCGGAATGCGGAATGATTGTGAACGAGGCGCTTTCCCAGCGTAGTATTCCGCAATCCACAGTCCGAAATCCGCAATGACCCTTCCCTCCATCGTCCGCACCAGCACCGCCGAACTCTACGACGCGTATGTGCTGAAGAACTACGCCCGGCAGCCCTTGACGCTGGTGCGCGGCCGCGGAGCGCAGGTGTGGGACGATGCCGGCCAGAGCTACCTCGATTTTACGTCCGGCATCGCCGTCAGCGCACTCGGTCACTGCCACCCCCACTGGGTCGCGGCGGTGCAGCGGCAGGCGGGCGAACTGATCCACGTCAGCAATTTGTTCCGGAGCCCGACGCAGGGTGAGTTGGCGCGGCGGATCGTCGGGTACGCGGGTCCGGGCCGCGTCTTTTTCTGCAACAGCGGCGCGGAGGCGAACGAAACGTTGATCAAGCTGGCGCGGCTGCACGGCGGGCAGAAGGCGGGCGACGAGGCGAAATGCTACAAGATCATCTGCGCGAAGAACGCCTTCCATGGCCGCACCTACGGCGGCATGAGCGCGACGCCGCAGGAAAAAATCCAGAAAGGGTTCCGCCCGCTGGTGCCGGGCTTCGCGTTCGGTGAGATCAACAACCTGCAGAGCTTCGCCGATCTCGTCGACCCGGGCACCGCGGCGATCTTTCTGGAGACGATCCAGGGCGAGAGCGGGATCAACGCGTGCACGCCGGAGTTCCTGCGGGGGCTGCGGCAGCTGTGCGATCGGCACAACCTGCTGCTGATGCTCGACGAGGTGCAGTGCGGCATCGGGCGCACGGGAAGATTCTATTCGTTCGAGCATTTTGGCGTCACACCCGATGCGATCGGGATGGCGAAGGGGCTGGGCGGCGGATTCCCGATCGGCGCGATGTGGGTGCGCGACCGATTTGCGGACCTGTTTCACCCCGGCAACCACGGCACGACGTTCGGGGGCACGCCGCTGGCGTGCGCGGCGGCGCTGGCCGTGCTGGATGTGATCGAGCGCGACAAGCTGCTGGAAAAAGTCCGGGCGCAGAGCGGGCCGTGGTTCACGGCGCTGCGAAAGCTCGCGACGGATTTTCCGCAACACGTGGTCACGGTGCGGGGGCTGGGCTATCTCGTCGGCGTCCAACTCACCGGGGATCCGACGCCCTGGATCGCGGCGCTGCGCGAACGCGGGCTGCTCGCTCCGAGTGCGGGCGGCCAGGTCGTGCGGCTGCTGCCGCCGCTCACCGCGACGGCGGAGGAACTCGCCCAGGCGGTCGAGATTTTCCGCGGCGTGCTCTCGGCGAAGCGATGAGGGGGCGCATCTCGCTTTTTCCATGGAAACGCCGCCGCTGCGCCGCCCGCCTGTAGGTGGCGCGCTGGTCGCGCCACGTTGCGCGGCAAGCGCGCAACCTACCGCAGCAGTGCGCCGCCGCCCCCCGGATGCAGGAAACTGAGCAGCGCCCGCGCTGACCACGGCGTTATTTTTCACTCGTGCCGGACCAGGCGCGGGCTACATTCGACCCTTTTCCATGAGACATTTCCTCAAGGAAACCGACTTCAAGGCCTCCGAGTTGCCGGCGCTCTTTGCGCTGGCGCGGGACTTCAAGCGCCGGCGGGGCAAACGCGGCGCGCCCACGCCCCTGCAGGGACAGACGTGGGCGATGATTTTCTCGAAGTCGTCGACGCGCACGCGCGTGTCCTTCGACGTCGGTATCCACGAACTCGGCGGTCATCCACTTTTCCTCAATCGCAACGACATCCAGCTGGGGCGCGGCGAAACGATCGACGACACGGCCAAGGTCTTGTCGCGTTTCGTGCACGGGCTGGTCGTGCGGACGTTCGATCACCGGGAAGTCGAACAGCTCGCGGCCGCCGGGACCATCCCCGTGATCAATGCGCTGACGGACCTGTTGCACCCGTGCCAGATTTTCGCCGATGCCTTCACGCTGGCGGAGCGCTGGGGCAGCGGGCGCAACCTGGTGGGCTCGCTCCGCGGAAGGAAGATCGCCTTCGTGGGCGACCGCGGCTGCAACGTGGCGAATTCGTGGATCCTCGGCGCGAATCTGTTCGGCATGAAGATTTCGCTCGCCGGGCCGCCCGGATTCGACGCGGCGAAGGAATTTGATGCGTTGCTCGCGGCCGAGGGCTTTGCCGGGGGCTACGAGTTCACGACCGACGCCTACGCGGCGGTGCAGGATGCCGACGTCGTGTACACCGACGTCTGGGTGAGCATGGGCAAGGAGGAGGAGACGAAACAGCGCATTCGCGTGATGTCGCCGTTTGCCGTCACCGAGAAACTGTTCGCCGCCGCGAAGCCCGATGCGTTGTTCATGCACTGCCTGCCGGCGCACCCCGGCCAGGAGGTGGTGCAGGGCGTCCTGGATAATCCGCGTTCGATCATCTTCGACCAGGCGGAAAACCGGCTGCACATGCAGAAGGCAATTCTCGCCACGCTGGCCCGGCAGCGGCGGTCTGCGTGAACCAGTGCGCGCCGGTTGGCGGCCGCCTCACGGTTCGAGGATGTACGTGAAGCGGCCGCTGAACTTCTGAAAGTGCCCGGTGGTCAGGTCGCCGTCGTCGATCATTCGATCGATCTCCGTCATCTGCGTGTCATCGGAGGTCACGTTGGTCGTCGAGATGCCGGCGGTCACGTTGACATTCCGATCCCAGTTCCAGCGCCCGCCCACGGAGTTCTTCGGGGTGCTCCAGGCCGAACGGTTGAAATCGGCGCTCGACATCCCGGTGGGCACCACCCCCGTGCCCGCATTGGGCGGCCAGGCGCCGTTTTGCATCGAATACGTTTCGAACGCTTGCACGAAGGTGCGCACGTCGGAAACGAAACGGGCGTTTTGCGATTTCTGCCGGATCTTTGCGAGCGCCGGGATGGCCAGCGCCGCGAGCACGCCGATGATGATCACCACGATCATGATTTCGACCAGGGTAAAGCCCGCGGCCCGCGTGGCGGATGACGAGAGGGGCGGCGGGTTGGCACGCATGGGGTTGGGCGGGGGCTGAACGGTAAACGAAATATTTGGCGCGCTCCAATCCTCCATTAGCAGGACCGCGTGTGGCAACACCCGTACCGTAAACGCCGGATGAACTTCGGGCTGCGTAGGACTACGCCCTCGCTGCGCGTTTTTGCGAGGTAGCGGAGGCGTTACGTTTTTCTTTTGCGCGGCATGGCGCGACAAGCACACACTGCCCGCTCATCATGAAAATCGTGCTCGCTTACTCGGGCGGACTGGACACGTCCGTCATCGTCAAGTGGCTTCGCGAAACGTACGACGCCGAGATCGTCACGTTCGCGGCCGACATTGGCCAGGAGGAGGAGCTGAAAGGCCTGCCGCAGAAGGCGAAGCGGACCGGGGCCGCGAAGCACTACACGCTGGATCTCGTCGAGGAATTCGCCCGCGACTTCATTTTTCCGATGGTGCGAGCCAACGCGATTTACGAGGGGCAGTATTACCTGGGCACCTCCATCGCCCGGCCACTGATCGCGAAGGCGCAGGTCGACATCGCGAGGAAGGAAAAGGCCGACACCGTCGCGCACGGCGCGACCGGCAAGGGCAACGACCAGTGCCGGTTCGAGATGACGTACATGGCGCTCAACCCGCGGCTCGCCATCATCGCACCGTGGAAGATCGAGAAGTTTCGCGAGCAGTTCCCCGGTCGCGCCGAGATGATCGACTATTGCGTGAAGAACCGAATCCCGGTGGAGGCTTCGCTGAAGAAGCCGTACTCGATGGATCGAAATCTCCTGCACATCTCGTACGAGGCCGGCATCCTCGAGGATCCGTGGTTCGATCCGACGACGCCGCAGAACAAGGGCATGTTCAAGCTGTCGGTCTCGCCCGAGGACGCGCCGAACCGGCCCGAGTACGTCGAGCTCGATTTCGCGAAGGGCAATTGCGTCGCGGTGAACGGCCGGAAGCTCTCGCCGGCTGGCGTGCTCCGTGCGCTGAACAAGCTCGGCGGCAAGCACGGCATCGGCCGCGTCGATCTCGTCGAAAACCGCTTCGTCGGCATGAAGTCGCGCGGCGTGTACGAGACGCCGGGCGGCACCATCCTGATGCAGGCACACCGGCAGGTGGAGTCGCTCACGATGGATCGCGAGGTCATGCATCTTCGCGATTCGCTCATCCCAAAGTACGCCGAGCTCGTCTACTACGGATTCTGGTTCGCGCCCGAACGCGAGGCGCTGCAGGCGCTCGTCGACGAGAGCCAGCGTTTCGTGACCGGCACGGTGCGGCTGAAGCTCTACAAGGGCAACATCATCACCTGCGGTCGGAAGTCGAAGTACTCGCTCTACGACCCGCGCATCGCATCGATGGAGGGCGTGAAGAGCTGGTACAACCAGAGCGACGCCACCGGCTTCATCCGGCTGAACGGCCTGCGGCTCCGCGCGCGCCACATCGCGCAAGGCGGGCCGAAACAGTAGACGCAAAGACGCGAAGGCCGCGAAGGTCCGCCAAGATCACCTGGCAGGAATCTTCGCGCTCCTTGGTGTCTTCGCGCTTTCGATCGGGATCACTATGCAAAGCGTCAGAAATAAATGGCCACACTTGGAGGGACGACCTCCGTGTCGTCCGCGGCCCGCACGGAGGCGGGCCCTCCAGGTATGTGCAATCGATAATGACGTCGTGTTTAGAACAGCCCGCGGGCGACCACGCCGAGGGCCGTGATCGGCCCGGTGTCGTCGAGCCCGTCGAGCGCGCGATCGGCTTTCTTCATGATCGATTGCGCGTCGCGCAGCATCGAGTCGTCGTTGAGCAGTTTTCCGAGCGTGCCCTGACCATTCGAAATCTTGTCGGACACATCGCGCAGCGTGGCGATCGTCGCCTTGAGATCGTCGCCGGCCTTCTGGTCGAACACCAGCGTGCCGAGCGGGCCTTTGCCCGCCTTGACCTGATCGACGATCGACTGCGCGTTCGCGAGAAACGTCTTCGCCTCGGCCGCGCCCTGCTTGATGTCGCCCAGCGTGCTGACGAGTTCGTCGTGCAGCTTGGGATCGTTGATCAGCTTGCCGAGCGTGCCCTCGCCCTTGTTCACCTTGTCGCTGATCGAGGCCAGGTTTGACGTGGTCTTCTGGACGTTCTCGCGATTCTCCGTCACCAGCTGGTCGACCTTCTGCACGATGCCCGGACTTTTCCCGTCGCCGGTCAGCGCGGAGCCGAGGCTGCCGAGCGCGCCCTCGAGTTTTTTGCCGAGGTCGCCGATTTGCGACATCACCGTGTTCAGATCCGCCGATTCCCGGGTGCGGATCTCGGCGCCGGGCTCGAGATCCGGCACATTCATCGAGCCGAGATCGATGCTGATGCTGTTCGTGCCAATCAGGCCCTGCATCGAAATCGTCGCGACGGCGTCCGCCTTGATCTTGACGTTGGAATCGATGCGCAGGATCGCCTCGGCGCGCCGGCCGGCGAGCTGCGTGCGCTGCACCTCGCCGACTTTGACGCCGGCCATGCGCACCTCGTCACCGGGCTTCAGCGATTTGAGCGTATCGAAGCCCGCGATGACCGTGTAGCCCTTGTCCTTGAAGATCTTTCCGCCGCTCAGGGTTTCGAACGTCACCCAAATTAGGGCGAGTCCGAGGAGGAAAAAGAGTCCGACGCGGACGGTTTGTTGCAGGTTGTTCATGATGGCATCTCCAGTTGCTTGAATCGGGGATTTTTCAAATCGATGATGGGGTTCAGGAAGTCGGCGATGCGGGCATCCTTCGGCTGCCGGAGCTCGGCCGGCCGGCCCAGAAACAGCAGTTTGCCGCCCATCAGGATGCCGACCCGATCGGCGATGTTGAGGGCCAGGTCGCGATCGTGCGAAACGACGATGGTCGTGACGTGGTATTGTTCCTTCAGTGTCGCGATGATTTCGGCGATGGTCGCGGACATCACCGGGTCGAGCTCACTCGTCGGTTCGTCGTACATCATCAGCTGCGGTTCCATCACCAGCGCCCGTGCGATGGCGACGCGCTTCTTCATGCCGCCGGAGAGCTCCGAGGGAAACTTGGTCACCGCGTTTTCGAGCGAGAGAATTTGCAGCGCGCGCATGACCTTTTCGCGAATGCCGGCTTCGTTCGCGATGCGATGCTCCCGGGGATACAGCGCGAGGTTGTCGTAAACCGACATCGAGTTGAACAAGGCGCCGGCCTGGAACACGAGCGCCATGCGCACGCGCTCGCGCGTCTCCTCCGCTCCGGCGTCGCGGCCGTCCACCGTCACGCGGCCGGAGGTGGGCAGCTCGAGCCCCACGACGTGCTTCAACAGGACACTTTTCCCGGAGCCGCTCGGGCCCATCAGCACGAAGATTTCGCCCGGCTCGACGGAGAACGACACGTGCTTCAGCACCTCGAAGGTGCCGAAGTTCTTGCAGAGATCCTCGACTTTGACCGCGACCGCGGACGTTTCGGTCCCGGCAATCGGCTTGGGCGTGGCGTCGGGCAGGTCCATGGTTTACAGGTCGAATCTCATCAGGCCCTTCGTGACGAAGTAATCGAGGATCAGGATGAGGATGAGGGAGGTGACGACGGCCTTGGTGACGGCGGCGCCGATTTCGCGCGGGCCCCCGCGGGTGTTCAGGCCGATGTTGCAGCAGACGAGCACGACGACGAACCCGAAGACCTCCGCCTTGATGAGACCGTTCGTGACATCGCCAAAATCCATGTACTGCCGCATGGTCGCGAAATACGACTCGGGTTCGATCGAGATGATATGCGTGTACTTCGCCACGATCGCGCCGCCAAACCAGCCGACGAGATCCGCGATGATGGTCAGCACGGGCATCATCACCAGCACCGCGGCCAGCCGCGGCAGCACGAGCATCCGGGCGGGTGGGATGTTCATCGTCTCCAGCGCGTCGATCTCCTGGTAAACCTTCATCGACGCGAGTTCGGCCGCGATCGCCGAGCCCACCCGGCCGGTCAGCAGCACGGCGACCATCACGGGGCCAAGCTCGCGCGCCATCGTGAGACCGACGAGCAGCCCGATGAACTGTTTCGGCCCGAGGTTTTGGGCCGCATACCCGGACTGCAGCGCCAGCACGCTGCCGATGAAGAAACTCAGGATCGCGACAATCGGCAGCGTCGTGTACCCGATCATGTAGCATTGCTCGATGAAGCGGCTGAATTGGCGCGGGAGGGTCGGCGTGTACGACGCCGCTCGGAGCAAGAGCAGAATCGTGCTGCCGATGCCGTCCAGGACGCGGTTGAGTTGTCTCATGTCAGCGTGGCGGGTTGGAGGAGACACGGCGGCCCGGCCGCGTGCTGGCGCAAGTCCGCGGCGAGGGCGCCGTGGCTCCAGGGTGAAAGGGTCGTTTGGTTCACGGGCGTGCTGGCGCCGGTTGCGCGGCGGTTTTCTGCGGAAACTCCCACCAAAACATCTGCCAATGGTTGTCCGGATTGCGCCGAAAGCCAAACAGGCCGTTGGCGATGGCAATGCGCTTTTGGTCGGCGACCCGCGTGACGCCGAGCAGCGGCCCGAGGTGAAATTCGCTGCGCTCTTCCGCGGCGTGGTTTTCCCAGGTGACGGCGTTCCACAGGAGCGAAGTTCGGGATTCGCCCGGTGCGCGTCGCTCGTGTCGAGCGATTGCGAAGAGCGGCGACCATGCGTGGCGGATCTTCTCGTTGCCGGGAAAGAACACCTCGAGCGGGCTGAAGAGCTGCCATTGCCGCCGCCCCGCACCGTTGTCCCAGCGGCTGAACAACGGCCAGACGTGGGTCAGGTCGGCGGTGGGCGAGTTGGCCCGGCCCGCCGGCTGCTGGCTCTCGTGCCAGTAAAGGAAATACAGGAGCTGGGTGCGGTGCCGCGTCATGCCCTCGTCGTCCCATCTGGCATCACGCACGAGCGGCCACGCGTACCAGTGCTTGTCGTAGCCCTGGTTGATCGAATGGGTGTAGATTGGCGCCCAGCGGTTCACGAAGGTCACGTCACCGCGGCCTTGCACGAGCAACGGCCAGAAATAGCGCGTTTCGTGGTAGTGAACTTCCTTCGCGTTCGCTGTTTTCTGGCCGAAGTCCAACCACGCCTTCGGTTGCTTGCGATAATCCGTGTAGCCGAAAAACGGCCACAGGTAGTCTTCGTTGATGTACGCCGGGCCGGTGCTCTTGGCGTAAAAGGGCAGAAACCCGAAATCGCGCCGCGGTGGCGTGCCCGGCGGGTCATCGGGCGAAGGATGGCGCGTCGAGCTGAAGCCGAGCGGCCAAAGGTAGGTCTCGTACCGGGAAACCCCCGGCCGATCGATGGAGTTGAACAGCGGCCAAAGCCCCCATCCGTGGGCGGCGCCGCGCGTCACGCGGATGAACGGCCAGGGCGTGGAGGTCGTGACGGCGCCGCGCTTCTCGTTCTCGACGTACAGCGGAAACAGCGTCCACGAGAGCCGCTCGAATCCGAGTTTGTTTTTGACCGTGCCGTAGACCGGAAACAGCCCGCGATAACTCATCTCCGGGTCGCCCGACTGCCGGGAAAACCAGAACGGGAAAACTTCGAACTCGCCGCGCTGGTCGAAAACGCTTGTCGGCGCGCCGGCTCCCGCCCGCCGATCCCAGCGCCGCACGAGTTCGAACAAGCTCCACTTGTAGGTGTTTTCGTCGACCGTGTAGCTGAACAGCGGATAGAGCACGTAAGCCGCGCGAAACTCCCCGGCCGGATTGCGCAGCCGGACCCAGAACGGCCGGAAGCCTTCCGCCGTGTTTCCCTCGGCATCGGCGGCCGGTCGGCGGAAAAGCAACGGTCCGGCACCGCTCCAGGCTTCGGCCGCCGCGCCGGTTTCGCGGTAACGTACGCTGAACGGCCAGACGTTTTGCTCGCGTTCGGGGACGTCCGCCCATGCCGCAGCCGTCCCGGCCAAAAGGCCGAGCAAAGCGGTGAAGCAGCGGACGTTCATGGGAAGTTGAGCGGACAAAGGCGGGCGTCACGCATCCGGCTACCTGTGGGCAAGTGACGGACGGCGTGAACGTAAGGGATAATGATGGCGGGCGGTCGCAGCGGCGCAAATGCTATGTGGGAGTGTCTGAAACGCGGATCCGCACGGGGTTCCGCCAGGGCGGACGCCGCCATTGCCGGATTGGGCGGCATTCCCGAGCGACAACACCGCGGCACGACTCCACTACGCCGGCGAAACGCCTTCGGACGCGGGGCGTTTTCGGGCCGCCCCCGCTGGGGCGGTTTCCCGTTGAAGTAGTGGGGCGAGCCTCGTGTCATGGGATTCGAGTCATGAAGTCATGCGTATAAGTGGCGGAGGGGCGCGGGGAATTCCATTGGTCGTGCCCAAGGGCGACACCGTGCGGCCAGCCACCGATGGCATGCGGCAGGGCGTGTTCTCGAGTCTCGGCGCGCGCGTGGTCGGCGCCCGGTTCCTGGACCTGTTCGCCGGCAGTGGTGCGTATGGGCTCGAAGCGCTCAGTCGCGGGGCGGCCGGCGGAGTGTTCGTTGAACAAAGCGCCAAGGCCGCCGGCTGCGTCCGCCAGAACATCGCGGCGGTCTGCAAGAGCCTCGGCCGTGCCACCGGCGATCTCGCGGTCATCCAGGCGGATGCCCGGACAGTGCCGATCACGGGAGATGGCCTGCCGGATCTCGTTTTCATCGATCCACCGTATCGAATCATCGGCGACATCGCTCCGGGGTTGTTTGCCCGGCTGGCGGATCTCCTTGCGCCCAAGCCTGACGCGCTCGTCGTGTTCGAACTGCCGGGTGAACTCGAACTCGCCCCGGCCGGCTGGTCGCTGCTCAAGCGGCTCGGTAAAGGCGCGCGCCAGCCGACCGTCGCGTTTTTCCGGAGGGGCTAGCCTTGCGTCGCTGGTTGTGGCGGGAAACTTCATCCATGCTCAGGATGGTGTAACGTATTACGTTACACTGCGGCCCAGGCGGTTTTGCGGGGCACTTGGCGCGAAGCAGGGGAGGCGCATCCGAAAACCTGGGCGCCACGGGTGGTGGCGTTGGCGATGCGCCCGCGCGCCCGGCCCGGCTATTTTCCAAAGGCGCTCTTGATTTGTGCCAGGCCGACGCCGAGCGCAGCGCGCGCGATCGCGTCGAGCGATTGCTCGTCGCCTTGCAGATGAATCGTCTGGTGAACGTGCGTCGCGGCAGCGCCTGGCGCGAGCGCAAGGGCCGGCGAGGAACTTTCCAGCTCGAAGAATTTCCCGAGCTGGGCCGCGCCGGCGCTCGGCGGGCCGTCGTTGTAGCTGTTGATCGTATCGCCGCGGTAGGGTTCTTTCTGCAGTTCCCACATCGAATTCACGTAGTCGGTGGCGCCCGCCGGCAACGTGAACCAGACTAGCGTCAACGTGTGCTCGTCCGGGTCGTAGCTCCCCACGACCGGCTTGGCGCGCAGGGGCGGAACGCCGATTTTGCTGCGGTACTTCGCATCGGCGCGGAAGAACATCACGCCGTCTTTGATCACAAGTCGGTCGGCCGGCACCTTGCCAAAATAGGTGTCGTTCACGATCGGCCCCATCGCCGGTGCGGCCCCGGTCTTGTACGGAATCACCACCGTGGCGCGCGGCGAGGCGTTGAACATGCCGAGGATCCAAATTGAGAGCAGGCCGGTGTCCTTCCGCCACGCCGCGGCGCCCGTGTTCCTGATCGTATTGCGCGATTCGAAGGCGACGCTCGCCACGCCGGAGGGAAGCGGGATTTTGCGCTGCGCCAACGCATCGCCGGCGGCGAGCAGCCGAATCTCGCGCGTGGCCTCGAGTTGGAAGCGCGTGCCGGTGTAATTCGTCAGGTCGATGGCGCGACGGAACACCGCCCGGTCGCCCGCCTGGCTCGCCACTTCGAACGATTCGGTGTCGATCGCCGCCGGTGTGAACCAGTGTTCGAGATCGAACTTTGCGCCGCGCGCGAAGAAGATCGAAAACTGGCCGCCCTCGGGTCCGAGCCAGAAACGATCCTCGCCGCCAAAGACGTTGATGTGCGGCTGCAGCTTTTTTGACGCGATCAGCTCGCGATTCACCCAGCCAAAGCTGGTGCCGCCGGCGCCGCGGGCGGTGCTCGTGACGATCCGGCCCTGCCACGCGGGAACCAGCGCGACCTGCGCCTGGTGGGCGGTGTCGCTCAACACGACGACAGACGTGTGCTGGCGCAGGAAGGCAACGTCATCGCCGAAGGTGGCGGCAAGCGCGAGGGTGGGGACGGCGGCCGTGAACGTCGTGAGCAATTTCCAATGGGCGTTCATGGCGGATTATTTGACTGGTTCAACGGTCCAGCGATCGATCGGCAACCGGTCGGCGACCGCCGCGAGTGCGGGGAATTTGGCGTGTGGCTCCGTCTGGTACCAGTAGGCGACCGACGAATAATCGTCGCCGCGATCGTTCATCGCGCCGTGCTCGATTGTGACGCGCAGCGAACGCTCGAACATCACGGGGTCCTCGATGTGGAAGCGGTACATCGAGTGGCGGCCGGTGTAATCCGGATGGCCATTGCCTTTCCGCGAATACCCGAAGTACGGGAAGTTGTATTCGTGGTTCAGCAGGTTGAAATTCCACGCGCCCGCGAAGTAATCCTCGAGCCCCGTGCCGACGAGCGTCGGTTTCGGATCGCCGTCGATGAACATCATGTCGTCGCCTTCGCCCCACCAGCCCGTCGCCAGGCCCTGGATATGCATGACCGTGCCGACATAATGACCGCGGCCAGTGGTGGCCATGATGAGGTAGTTCTCCTTGCCGTCGAGATTGGGCGCGCCGGCGGTGCGTTGGGTCAGCGTGCGATTGAACCAGGCGTGGAAGCGGCCCTGCTGCTCGAGCGCGCGTGCCGCGGCCGAGCCTTCCACGCACGACTCGTAATCGACGTAGTAGTAGAAGGCGCGAACGGCCTGCTGCCCCTGGTTTTCGATTTCGATGCGGGCCCCGCGGGCGAAGGGCATCGGGAAGAAACAGTTCAGCGCGCGATCCGCCACCGCGAGCGGCGCGCTCGCCCAGTAATTCGGTTCGCCGAAGCCCAGTCCGAAGAAATCGCCGATCGGCGCCTCGATGCTGGGCTCCCGCTCGCCGTCCCAAAACGCGCGCAGCACGATTCGCCGGAGGTGATAACGTTCCGGCGACGAAATCGTCACCCAGAGGTGCGTGATCGTGCCGGGGCCTTTCACCTCGGCGAGCGTCACCTTCGCCCCCGGGGCGATGTTTTCGAGCCGGTCGTTGTTGCCGCCGCTGCGGTCATAGCTCGAGATCCGCTGGCGTTTCACGCCGTCATGGAGCGTGGCGAGATTGCGCAGCGATCCGCCGCCGATCAGGGGGGCGGCATTCTGGGCGGCGAGGTTCGCTGCGATGAATACGCATACCGTGAGACCGAGATGGAATTTCATTTTGCTGGAGCGCACGTTGGCGCGGCCCATTCCTAACGCGCCGCGCGCGGCGGGCCAACGTGAAATTGGCGTCCGATCGCGGTCGCTCAGCCCAGCAATCCGAGCTTGGCGCGCACGAGCGTGAGGCCGGCGATCACCGCGGCTTCGGTTCGCAGCACGCGTCCCCCGAGGTGCACGAGCCGGAAGCCGGCGGCGCGCAGCTCTTCGCGATCGCGCGGCGACCAGCCGCGTTCCGGACCGATCGCAACCGTGACCGGCGAATGCGCCGCGAACGCCAGGGCCGCCAGCGCGGCCTCGGCTTCGTAGTTGTCCAGCGCGACGCGGGAGCCGGGTCGGTTCGCCGCGAGCGCCGCATCGAGGCTTAGGTCGTGGGTGATTGCAGGCACGCGCGTGTCGAACGCCTGTTCGGCTCCGGCGAACACGTGGCGGCGCCATTCGCCCGATGACCACAGCGTGCTGGTGGCATAGCTGCGCTCGGTCTTTTCCGTCTGCACGAAATGGATCGAGCCCACGCCGAGCGTCGTGGCATCGCGCAGGATGTCGCGCGCCGTCTGCGGCCGCGGCAGCCCGATGATCAGCGTGATGGGCTCGGCCGGGCCGGGCGGTGGGCCCCACGCAAATGTCAGCGTCAGCGCGTCGGCCTCGACAGCGACGACCGTGGCCTTGCCGCGCGGGCCGTTCGCGACGCCGCAATCGAACGACTCGCCGGGCCGTCGTCGCAGCACCTCGAGCACGTGGATGGCCCGCCGGTCGGCGCGCGGCAGCGGGCGATCGATTTCGGTGGGCTCGAACAGCACGAGGTTCAAAGGCAACAAGGTCATTGCGCCGGCGGCGGCAGCGAGGCAACGCTACGAATGTGCGGGCGCTCGCGTTCACCGATATCATCACCCGATTGGCGGCGTGGAAATTTCCGGACGGCATCGAGGGCGTCGTCGGCATTGCCACGGGTGGCGTCGTGCCCGCGGCGCTGGTGGCGCAGCGGCTCGGTGTGGAAATGAAAGTCATCGCGCTGAACTACCGCGATGAGGCGAACGAGCCGCGTTTCGCGGAACCCAGGCTGCTCTCGGCCGTGCCGGCGCTCGGCGCGTGGCGCCGCGTGCTGCTGGTGGACGACGTCTACGTCAGCGGAAAAAGCTGGCACGCCGCGCGGGCGTTGTTGCCGGCGGGCGTTGAGGTGCTGCCCTTTGTGATGAAAGGCCGCGTCGACTTCGCGTTGATGCGCGAGGTCGAAGGTTGCGTGGCCTGGCCGTGGAAAGTGTCGGGCGCGGCCGCCGGCGGCGCCGGGAAAGCGGAGCTGCAAGCTTGACCGTGACGCAAACGCGAGGAAGCTCCCGGTCTGCGCTTTGCGGGCGTAGTTTAGTGGTAAAACTCCTGCCTTCCAAGCAGGTCTCGTCGGTTCGATTCCGTCCGCCCGCACCATAGGTAAAGAGGCCTCCACGCTGCCGCCCGCTTTCGCCGTCGTTATAGACACCGTTGAGTCGGAGCCCAAGCCGCCGGGGAACGAGCGTCTGCTGGTGGGGAACTCGGCAAGTCCGGGTTTTCCGAGTCGACAAATTGGAAAAAACGGCCGTCACAACGCGAGTCGAATGGCCTGAGTGACGTGAGCGCCGAGCGGACCTTGCCTTCGCAGGGAGGCACATTTGGCTCCTCGTCAAATGAGGGCTGCCCCCAAACTCTTTCGGGACGCATGTTCGCGCTTGATCACGAATGTCATTCGGGCACGCGAATTCGTCGGGAGTTGGGTCGCGCAATCTTGCCGGGAGAAATTCTGCGCCATTCTGCTTCTCGTTGGCGCGCTCGCCATCCCCACGCTGGCCCATGCCGGGCCGGCGATGTCGCCGGGCTGGAGGGCCCGCATCTGGCGGGCGGATGATGGACTGCCGGACAATCGGGTCACCGGTGTCACTCAAACGCCGGATGGCTCGCTCTGGATCGCAACCCGTGGAGGTCTCGTTCGCTTCAACGGCGCGACGTTCGAACCGTTTGAGCTTTCCGCGGTGAAGGGCGTGATCGGCAGCGGCGTCCGTGCCATGTTTTCGGACTCGCGCGGCAACCTGTGGCTGGGAGCCTTCCGCGAGGAGGTCCTAAGAGTGGGACGGGATTCCGCGCAACGATTCACCGTGGCCGAAGGGGTTCCGAACGGCCAACTCACCGCGTTCGCCGAGGATCGGGAAGGCGCCATCTGGCTGGCATTCGGAGGCCACATTTGTTTCGTGCGCAACGACCGGGTGGAGGAAGTGGAGATCCTGGACCGCGTCGGCAGCGGTGGCCGTGCCTCCCTGATCCGGGATGCCTCGGGCCGGGTCTGGTGCGCGATCAACGGGCGCATCGGCGTCCTGCAGGGTGGGAAGTTCGAACAGCGGTTTCGCCTGGAAAGCCGCGACCTCTTGCTGGCGGCCGCGCGGACCGGGGGACTGTGGGTTTCGGCCGGGTCGCGGGTGTATCGCCTAGCCGGTGACGGACCGCCGGTCGAACGCGTTGCGCTGTCCGGGGGCATCCGCCCGGTCGCGTTGCTGGAAGACTCGGCGGGTGCGCTGTGGCTCGGAACCGGATCGGATGGGTTGCTGCGCTACGACGGACGAAGCCTGGAAAGCGTGGACACGTCGCATCGCAACGTCGGAACGTTGCTCGAGGATCGCGAGGGCAACCTCTGGGCTGGAACCTTTGGCGGCGGGTTGAACCGGCTTCGGCCGCGCGCGATGGATTTGATCGGCACGCAATCCGGGCTGCCGTTCGAGTCGGTCGTGTCGGTGTGCCCGGATGCCGAAGGCATGTTTTGGGTCGTGGGCGACAGCGGTCAGTTGGCCCGTGGCGATGGATCCGACTGGGTGATCATGCCGGCGGGCGGAGGTGCGGCCGCGTGTGTAGCGGCGGATCGGGCGGGCCGGCTCTGGGTCGGAACGCGGGGCTACGGATTGCGCGAAATCGATCGACGAACTGGCCGCGTGCGCGTGTGGGAGCAGGGTGACGGTCTGCCGAGCAATTCCATCCGCGCCGTGCGGGTAGCCAATGACGACTCGGTGTGGTTCACAACGAACGGGGCGGTGAGACTCTGCCATCTGCGGGACGGTCGCCTGCGGACGTATGCCGTGCCCGCTACGGTGCGGAACATTCGCGCGCTGGTGCAGGACGCGCGGGGCGTCATCTGGATCGGCACCTCGGACGGGAAGGTGTTGAAAGTCGCCGGCGATGGGTTGGTCAGCGAGCCGGCGCTTGCCCGGGCGATGTCGACCTCGGTGCGTTGTCTCCAAGCGACTCCCGACGGCAGCCTTTGGATCGGCTACGCGGAGCGGGGAGTGGGCCTGCTGAAGGACGGCCGTTATGTCCGACTCACCGTGGACCGGGGTTTGGCGGACGACTCCATCTGGCAGATTGCCTCGGATCCCTCGGGAGCGGTCTGGCTGGCTGGTCCCCACGGGCTGACCAAAATCGGTCCGGAGGACGCAGCCGCGGTCGCGGAAGGCCGGACGCCGGGCGTGCGTTCGATCCTCTACGGCTATGAACAAGGCTTGCCGAACTTGCAGCCACACTACGGCAACGCTCCCGCCGTCTGCCAGAGCAGCGATGGACGCGTGCTGTTTTCGACGAGTCTCGGCGTGCTGATGGTGAATCCCAGGAATCTCCGGCAAAATGCGGTGGCGCCCCCCGTCGCCTTGGAGCGCGTGACGGTCGATGATCGCCTGGTGGCCTCGTGGAGCGGTCGCTTTCCGCTGCGGGCCAACACGGCGCCGGGCACGATCGACCTGGGCGCCGCGAACCTCACGCTGCCCCTGCCCCCGGACCACCGCCGCGTGGTCTTCGAGTTCGCGGCCCTGAGCTACTCCGCGCCGGAGAACGTGCGCTTTCGCTACCGGCTCGACGGTTTCGACGAAACGTGGTCGCCGGCCGGCAGGGAGCGTTCGGCCACGTATTCCCGCCTGCCAGCGGGCGATTATGTGTTCCGGGTCACCGCCAGCAACGATACGGGAGTATGGAACGACACGGGCGTCACGCTGGGCGTTTCCGTCAGCCCGTTCTATTGGCAGACCTGGTGGTTTCGCACTGGAGTCCTCGGACTATTCACGGCGCTGGTGGTCGCCGCGGTGCGGTTTCTTTCGTATCAGCGGTTGCGCGACAAGTTGCGCCGGGCCGAGCAACAGGCGGCGCTTTTCGAGGACCGCGCCCGAATCGCCCGGGATATTCACGACGAGCTGGGCGGAAGCCTGGCGCACGTGAAGCTGCTGAGCGAAATCGCGGCGCAGGACCGGTCCTCCACCGATCCGGCGGAAGAAAACCTGCGTCAAATCACGACCACGACGGGACAGATGCTCAAGTCACTCGACGAGATCGTCTGGGCGATCAGTCCCAGCAATGACACCCTGCCGCACGTCATCAGTTACCTCGGCCAGCATGCGATGGAGTTTCTCCGCAGCGCGGGCATTCGCTGTGTCGTGGATCTACCGGATGATCCGCCCGACCTCTGGGTGACATCAGACGTCCGTCACCATTTGCTCCTGGTGGTGAAGGAGGCGTTGACCAATGTCGTGCGGCACGCGCGCGCCGGGCACGTGAGCCTGCGAATTGTGAGCGAGAAAAAGTTGCTCCGCGTGGTGGTGGAGGACGACGGCGTCGGACTGGGGAATTCGGTCGAACATTCCCAGGGCGATGGTCTCCGTAACATGCGTCAGCGGATGGAAGCCGTCGGCGGCGAGGTTCGGATTGAGCAGAAGGACGGAGGAGGAACGTGGTTGGAGTTCACCGTCCCGATCGGCGAGCGTCCGATGTGACGGGGTCGTATGTTTGTTCGGTTGTATCGGTCACGGCCGGCTTCAAGCTTCATCGGTGGCTCCAGCCGCACGAACGCCGATGACGATCAAAGTATCCCTCGTGGAAGACAATGCCGGCACTCGGGAAAGCCTGACCAAGCTGCTGCAGCGCGCGCCTGGCATCGAATGCCTGCGGTCGTATGCGTCGGGGGAAGACGCGTTGAGGGGAATGCCGGCGGAGGTGCCGCAGGTGGCGCTGGTGGACATCAACCTTCCCGGCATGAGCGGGATCGAATGCGTGCGGCGGTTGAAACGGCTGTATCCCGAAATGCTCGTCCTCATGCTCACGACCTATGAGGAGAGCGACCTCATCTTCGATTCGTTGAAGGCCGGCGCGAATGGCTACCTGCTGAAGAAAATGCCGGCCGCCGAAATCATCGAGGCGGTGGCGCACGTGCATGCCGGCGGTGCGCCCATGTCGATGCAGATTGCCCGCAAGGTCGTGGCGCATTTCCACGGCATGCGCGAGGCGCCGGGCGAAATGGGCCAGCTCAGCAAACGCGAAAACGAGATCCTCCGGCTGCTCAGCAAGGGATTTCTCTACAAGGAAATCGCGGACCAGCTGGGGATCGGCATGAGCACCGTGCGCACTCACATCCACGCCGTGTATGAGAAGCTGCATGTGCAGTCGCGCACGGAAGCGGTCGTGAAGTTTCTGGAGCGGAAATAACCGGCCGGGGCAAGTCCACGTGCGCCAGATCACGGCCGGGGTCATACAAACGTCCGATACCCGTCGGCTGGGCGATGAACTAGGCTCCTTGCTCAAATCCATTCTCGTCCGGACCGGTGCGTCCGCCGGATGACCCTGCCCATGGCCAATCCCCTGTCTCATCCGCAACGGCGTTTTCGCTCCACCCAGTCCAATCTCGGAGTGGTTCTCGTCATCCTCGTCCTCGGCGCCGCTCGCCTCGCGGCACAGGCGCCCGTCGCGGCGGCCACCACCGCCGCGTCGAAAGAGGAAGCGATCACACTTTCGCCCTTCGTCATTTCGACCGAACGCGAGACCGGCTGGTCGGCGAACGACACGCTCTCCGCCACGCGCACCAAGCAGGCGCTGAAGGATGTGCCGGTGAACATCGATGCGATCACGTCCGATTTCATGGATGACCTCGGGCTCTTCACCGCGGACGAGGTCGCCAATTTCGTCGCCAACGTCTACGCGGCGCCTCCGATGGAGGACAAGAACCTCGACGGCGACTTCTCGTTCCGCGGGCTCAGCCAGAACAACAACGTCAGTCGGAATTATTTCCGCTGGTTCATCCCCAGCGACACCTACAACGTCGAGCGGATCGACTTCGGCAAGGGCTCCAACTCCGTCATTTTCGGCGAAGTCGATCCTGGCGGCCAGGGCTCGGTGTTCACCAAGCGTCCGCTCATGCGGAATTTCGGTACGGCCCTGGCGCAATATACGAGCGAGGGCGCCTACCGCTTCCAAATCGATCTAAACCGCAAGATTACCTCCAACCTCGCACTGCGCTTAAACGCTGTCCGCCGTCAGCAAAAAACATTTCAGGACGCGTCCGCCTACAAGTTCGAGGGCGAGACCCTCGCGGCGGTGTGGCAGCCGTTCCGCCGCACGTCGATCCGCGTTGAGGTCGAGCGGGGCAAATTCGACAACGTGCGCGGCTTCGCCGGCGTCACCGTGCAGGAACAGTCCGCGCGCGGCCGGGGCTTCAACGCCGCGGGCACTTATTTCACGTCAGATGGCGTATATATCTTCCAGTCGACGCTGCCCGCGATCGATCGGGGTGGCGCAAATGGCGCGGCGGGCGGAACGCCGTCGCTGGTCGAGGGCGGGTACTTCGATGTGCAGCTGCGCAATGCCGCCGGCGTGGTCGTCGGCACGAAGCGCGTGCACGGTTTCCCCAAGGAATACAACCTCCGCGGATCGTTCGATCTGCAGGCGCGGCCCTTCGGGGCCTATTCGATCACGATCGAGCAGCAGGCGGGACCGGTCAGCCTCGAGCTGGCCTACAATCACCAGAACCAGCAGTCGGAGCGCAACGATGGCTCGTTCATCGACGCGCCCATCGCGCTCGATGTGAACGGCCGGCCCTACATGGACACCACGCTCGATCGGAAGCGCTTCGGGACCGACACGGACGCGTTCCGGGGTTCCGCCGCGTATCAGTGGGACAAGGTCAAATGGATGCCGCAGCTTTTCGTCGCCACCGCCGAGTATCGGGAGAGTTCGAAGGACAACTACCGGTTTCAGGCCTACAACGTGAAGAACATCGTCAACGGCACGGCCGCCACGATCACAACGAACGACCGCGGCCGCCTGCGGGTCTACCTGGACGATCCGGCGTTCTACTCGCGCGCGCTCTACGATCGCCTGAAGATGGAATCGCTCCCGGCGACGAGCACCGTCGCCATGCGGATGATCGCAAATCTCGGCGGTAACGATCCCGCGGCCAACACCGAATGGAGCCGCGCGGCGGCCGCGTCGTTTTCCGCGAGCGGACGCTATTTTGGCGGTCGCCTGCAGTCGCTCGTGGGGCTTCGGCGCGACCAGAGCCGGCTCTGGGAATATTCCACCAAGCGCTTTTTCGGCCCGTTCGGCGAAGCCATCCCGCCGCCGAAGCGCAGCGACGCGCTGCCCGGCGAGTATGTCGAAAACAAGTTCATGGACCAGTCCAACACCAGTTACACCGGTGGACTGACCTGGGCGGTGAACAAGGACATCAACGTCTACGGCGTGTATTCGGAATCATTCCGGTTTCAGGACGCGGTCACGTTCGAGAATCAGCGTTTCGGGCCCGTCACCGGTGTCACGAAAGAGATCGGCCTCAAGGGCAGCCTGCTGGACGGCCGCGCCGGTTTCACCCTCGGAGTGTTCGACATCGACCGGCAAAACGTGGCGCTTTCGTATAACAACATCATCAACCTCACCGCCGCCGACCTCGAGGATCTGATGAACCCGAGCGATGTGTTGCCGACGAATCCCAACTACCGCTTCAGCGCCCCCGGGACGGCGAGCGCTTCACGCAACTACAGCGCCACGGAGAATTCCAGAGGGGCGGATCTCACGTTGATGCTGCGCCCGACGCAGGCGCTGCAATTGCGCTTCACGATTGCCCGGACCCGCGTGTTGAATCAGCCCGACCTCGCGTCGTTCCGCGGCTACTACGAGGCGGCGGTCAAGCGGGGCAATGAAAGTCCCGCCGTCCTCACGACAGCCAAGCTGTTGCTCGACACGCTCGATATCAGCACCAAGCCCGCGGGCGCCCGCGCCGCGCCGTGGTCCGCGAGTTGGGTGATCGATTACACGTTCGCGCGCGAGTCGTGGCAGCCGTTGCGCGGCGTGCGCGCCGGAGTCAATGGCAGTTGGCGCGACAACTATCTCTTCGGCGTGCCGAACCATCAGGAGATGATCGGCGGCACGAACCACCTCGTGAACGCCTACCTCATGCGCGATCAGAAAATCTGGGGCCAGCAGGTGCGCGTCCGTGTCGGCGTGAAAAATCTCCTCGACCTCGAGAACAGCGGCATTCGCAAGACCGGCTTTGTCACCTTGGCGAACGGCACCAACGTCTACAGCTACTCCTACGTCATGCCACCGCAATACGACCTCACGCTCACCGTGAGGTTTTGAGCGCCGCGCAACCCGGCCGCATCTCGCCCCTGCGATGAGCGGCCGGTTTCGATTTTGACTCATCCCATCCAACCCCAGCCCTTCATGCCGTCCCGACTTGCTCGTCCACAGGCCGTCTTCGGCCTGACCTGTCTAGCCATTCCTCTGTTCGCCCAGACGCCTGCTCGCCCTGCAGGCGGCACGGATGCGGTTGAACTCTCACCGTTCGAAGTCAGCGCGAGCGCTGTCCGAGGTTACGTGGCCTCGGAGACGATGACGGGGAGCCGGGTCAAAACGCCCATCGTAGATCTGCCTTATTCGGTGAACGTGATGACCAGCGAGTTCCTCGAGGACTTCGGGATATTCGATCTGCTCGACAACGTCACCCACATTAGCGGTTTCACCGGGCTCGACATCGGCGGCAACTTCAACCTCCGCGGCTTCTCCTCTTCGAATCAGCTCCGCGACGGGTTCTTCCGCCTCGGCCGCTACGGCTCGAGCAACATCGACCGCCTGGAAATCATCAAGGGCTCGAGCGCCGCGATCTACGGGCGCACTTCACCCGGCGGGATGATCAACATGATCTCCAAGGCGCCGAAGGACACCGCGAGCCAGAAGCTGAGCTACAACTTCGGCGACTTCGGCACGCAGCGGCTCACGTTCGAGGGGACCGGTCCGTTTTTCCCCGGCGCGCTCGGCAAGACGCGCTACGTTTTCACCGGCAGCCACTATCAGCGCGAGTTCGGGCAGGAATTCGCCCGCAACCGCAATCACGAATACTACCTCGCCCTCGACCACGTTTTCCCCGACGGCTCGAAGCTCTTTTTCTCCGCCGAGTATTTTCTGCAAATCCGCCACTCCCCGCCGAGCGCCGTGCCGCTCGTGACCGATCAAAAGGGCACCGCGAGCGTCAACGACGACGTCGCCATCGGCTATGCCGTCAACCTCGGCAAGATCAACGCGAGCGGCCCGAACAGCGAACTCAACCGCGGGAACACCGGCCTCACGGTTGGCTACGACAAGAAGCTCAGCTCCGTCTTCAGCACCCGGCTCGCCGCCAACACCTTTCAGGCACGCCGTTGGGATTACAATTACGTCAACCAGTGGGTCGCCTTCACGATCAACCCCGCGGTCGCCACCGCTCCGATCCGCACTGCCCGCGCTGCCGTGCCGAATCGCGGGCGCATCTTCGAGGATGGCGGCGGCTTCCAAGGCGATCTGCTGGCCCACTACTGGACCCACGGCCGCCAGATCGAGCACCGCACGCTCGTCACGATCGACATCAACGACTACTACCAGTGGAACCCGACGCTGAGCTACGCCCCCGCCACCAATCCCGACGTCGTCACGTGGAGCACGGCCCGCTTCGTCAATCTCGATGCCAACTGGAACCCGGTCGGCCCGATCGCCTACTTCCCGAAGCGCAGCAAGGACTCACCCGGTGAAGTGCGCACGCGCGACGGCCGGAAGCACACCACGACCCGCGGGGGAAATTTTCGGCAGCAATCCGCCTTTTTCGGCGGCGACCTGCTCGTCTTCGCCGGCTTCCGCTACGATTCGGTCACGCACCAGCACCGCGACAAGCTGACGGCCGCGACCGCCTTCACGCCCTTCATCCCCGGTTATGTCGTCGGCCAGGTGGTCCGCCGTGAGATCGACCAGTTCAAGCCGAATGTCGGCGTGAACTACAAGCTCAGGCCGGCTTTCCGGATCTTCGCCAACTACAGTGAGAGCTACTTCCTCGATCAGGGCGACACCGCCCTCGACATCGCCAACACCGCCTACCGGCCGGAAATTGCCAACGGCTACGATTACGGTTTCAAGGGCACCCTTCTCAACGATCGCCTCTCTTACACCGTCAGCGGCTACTACATCAATCGAGAGAACGTCCGCGTGACCGATCTCGAGGAAACACCGCCCGGCTCGGGCACATTCATCGACGTGACGCGCAACGCCGGCAATCAACTCGTGCGCGGTTACGAGATCGATTTCAACTGGCAGGCGACCGACGCGCTTTCCGTCCTCGGCAGCTACGGCAACGTCCATTCGATCTACACGGATTTCGGCTCCTCCTTCCCCGCCGCCGTGGGCCGGCCCGTGCAGTTCATCGCGCCCTACAACGGGAGCCTGAGCGTGAAATTCTCGCCCGTCCGCGGCGCCGTCAAGGGCTTCTCGGCAAACGTCGGCGTGACGTTCGTCGGCGCCACCCCCACCGACGCGCCCAACGCCGGCGACACCTACGTGACCACTCCTGGCACGGGCGTGCGCGTCGTCTCCCGTTCCACGTATCAGTGGGCGCTCAAGGCTCCCGCCTATCAGTTGTGGAGCGCAGGTCTGCGTTACCAGCTCCCCGGCAAATCGGCGACCTCACACACGTTCGCGATCAACGTGAACAACGTCTTCAACCGGCACTACTTCAAGGCCGGCAGCAGCGCCGCGACCCGCCTGCGCGGCGAGGACCGTGCGGTGTTTTTCACCTACACGCTCAACCACCGCGGAACCAAGTTTTGACGCCGTCTCTTCCCAAGCGCCGTCCAAGTCTTTTATGAAATATCCTCTCCTCTCACTCGCGTTGGGCGGCCTCCTCGCCGCGTCCGCCGCTTTCGCCGCCGACAAACCCAATATCGTCTTCATCCTCGCGGACGATCTCGGCATCGGGAACGTCGGTTGCTACGGCGCGGACAAGACCGTCAAGACGCCCAACATTGACGCCCTCGCCCGCAGCGGCACGCGCTACACCAACGCCTACACCGTCCCGCTCTGCGGCCCCTCGCGCGCCGCGATTCTCACCGGCCGGTACGCCTTCCGCACCGGCGCCACCAACCAGGACGCCACCGGCGAAATCAAGCAATCGGCGGAAAAATTCCTGCCGCAGATCCTCAAGCCCGCTGGCTACGTCAGCTCGATGATCGGCAAGTGGGGCCAGCTCCCGCTCGGGCCGGCGGACTTCGGCTTCGACGACCACCTGAAATTCACCGGCAGCGGCACCTATTGGAACACGCAGGACAAAGGAAAAAAATACCTCGTGAATGGCAAAACCGTGGAGCTGCCGGACAAGGTTTACCTCCCGGACGTCATGCATCGCCACGCGGTCGATTTCATCACGCGCCACCGCGAGAAACCGTTCTACCTCTACTATTCGCTCTCGCACATCCACGCCGAGATTCTGCCCACGCCCGACAGCGCGCCCGGCAGCAAGGACCTCTACGCCGACAACATCGCCTACATGGACAAACTCGTCGGCCAGCTCGTCGTCGAACTCGATCGCCTCAAGCTCCGCGAGAAAACCGTCATCGTCTTCTTCGGCGACAACGGCACCGGCGGCAACTATGCCGAACGCTCCACCGTCAACGGCCGCCCCCTGTCCGGCGCCAAGGGCGACATGCTCGAAGGCGGCGGCCTCGTCCCCATGATCGTCAACTGGCCAGGAAAGACTCCCGCCGGCAAAATCTCGACCGACATGGTGGACTCCACCGACTTCGTCCCGACCTTTGCCGCCCTTGCTGGTGCCGCGCTTCCCGCCGATCGCGTGATCGATGGCCGCAGCCTCGCGCCGCAGTTCCGCGGCGAAAAGGGCCAGCCACGCGACTGGGCCTTTGTCCAGCTTGCGAGAAGCTGGTATGTGCGTGAAACCGGTTGGAAACTGAACCAGGCGGGCGAGCTTTTCGACATGAGCGGAGCGCCGTGGGAGGAGAAACTCGTGGCGGCCAATTCGACGGCCCCAGCCGCCATCGCTGCGCGCAAACGCCTGCAGGCCGCCCTCGATCAGCTGAATCCCGCGGGTGGGATTCTCGACCAGGGCGACGGCAGCGGACGCCACGCCAAGAACGTTAAGAAGGCGGAAAAGAAAAAGAAGACTCAGTGAGTCGGTGCGCCGCCGCCGCTCCCCGCGCAATCCGGCGTCCGCCTGGGCACGACCCCTTTGTTGCTCCGGACAATCCGGGTCACTCGATTCGGATGCCTTGGGGCGAGTTACCATAGTCAGTCCCCCAACCCCATGAACACCCACCCAACGAGAAACCACCGATGCTGCCGCCGACTCGGCCTTGCTATGCTGAGCCTGCTTGCTGCCGCTGCCGCGAACGCCACGACCTACAACGTAAGCAGCATCGCGGCGTTGCAATCCGCCGTGAACGGCGCAACGGCCGGAGATATTATCGTGCTTGCCGACGGCACGTATCTCAACAGCACCTTCAGCATCGGCACGAGCAACATCACGGTGCGTGCCGCCACGCCCGGTGGAGTGTTTCTGAACGGCACGAACAACATCACGATCCCGGGAAATTTCGTGACGTTCAGCGGCTTCCAGTTCACGTCCGGCAGCATCAGCGGCATCGTGATCACGGTCTCGGGAAACAACAATACGCTGACTCAGTTGAACTTCAACGGCTACTCGGCGCAGAAATATATCAACCTGCAAGGCCAGTATGATGAGGTCACCTATTCCAATTTTCAGAACAAGCCCACGTCTGCTCCGGCGGGCAATCTGATCCATATTGCGCCGAACGGCTCTGTGCCCAACTACGCCAAGATCAGGTATTGTTCGTTTCAAAACATGCCCGGCGCCGGCGGCGACAACGGCAACGAGTGCATCCGCATCGCCAATGGCGCCCAGTCCACGTTTCTCTGCCGGACCGTCGTGGAGTTCTGTTATTTCAACAATACCGGTCCCGGCGACAGCGAGGCCATCTCGGTGAAATCACGCGAAAATGTCCTCCGCTATAATACATTCACCAACAACCAGGACGCCATGATGGTCTTCCGCAACGGCAACGACAACGTGGCCTACGGCAATTTCTTCATCGGCGCAGGCGGCATCCGGGTCAAGGAGGCCAACAACGTTTTCTGTTATAATAACTACTTCGAGAACTCCGGCGTGGGCGGCACGATGAACGCCGTCACCTATATCTTCGTCAGCCCCAACCTGAAAAACATCAACTTCCTCCACAATACTTTCGTGGAGTGCGGCCTGATCGATTTGGCCAGCGGCGCCACCAACAACACGTGGGCAAATAATATTTTCAAGAAATCGTCCGGAAACATTTTCACGGGATCGGCCACCGGCATCGCCTGGGCCGGCAACATCTACACCGGCACCCTCGGCATCTCCATTCCCTCCGGGATGACAAATGTCGACCCGCAGCTCGTGCTCAACTCAGATGGCTACTATGGGTTGTCCGCGACCAGCCCGGCCATCGACACCGCGAGTGCCAGCTATCCCGCCATCCTCGATGTCGCGAACATCGATGACGATCCCTCGCTGCTGCTGGATGTCAGCGGGCAGTCGAGGCCCGTGACCGTTACCCTGAAGGACGTCGGAGCGGATGAATACACCACGGGCACCATCACGAATCGACCGCTGGTCCTCGCGAACGTTGGTCCGTCCTACCTGGGCGGCCCCGGCGGCGGGCCGACACCGCCGTCGATCACGACGCAGCCGCAAAGCCAGACCGTCAATGTGGGTGCGCCCGTGTCCTTCACGGTCGTGGCCACGGGCACGGCGCCCTTGAGCTATCAATGGAAAAAGAACGGCGCCGATCTCGCCGGCGCTACCTCCACCACCTACAGCATTGCATCGACCCAGTCGGCCGACGCCGGGGGTTATTCCGTGGTCGTGAGCAATACTGCCGGCAGCACGACCAGCAACACGGCCACGCTCACGGTGCTCAGCCTCCCGGCGCCCTGGTTGACTGCCGACATCGGGGCGGTCGGCATCGCGGGAAGTGCGGGTGAGAGCGGTGGCACTTACACCGTCACGGGTTCCGGCACCGGCATCGGCGGCACTTCCGATCAATTCCGCTACGTTTACCAGACCATGAGCGGCGACGGCTCGATCACGGCGCGCGTCAACAGCCAGAGCGGCTCCACCACCGCGTCGCTGGCGGGCGTCATGATCCGGGAAACAACCGCCACGGGATCCACCTGTGCCGTCATGGTGCACCGGGGTGCCGGTAGCAAAAACATGTATGCGATCCGCCGCACGTCCACGGGCGGTTCCACCACGAGCACCTCGTCCACGTCGCAAACGCCGCCGAATTGCTGGGTGCGAATCACGCGGACCGGCAACAGCTTTGCGATGCAGCGGTCCACGAATGGAACGTCCTGGACGACCGTCAATACGAGCACGATCACGATGGCGACCAACGTCACGGTGGGACTCATCGTAACCTCCGGCAGCAACACCGTCCTGGACACCGACCTGTTCGATAACGTGACCGTGGTGCCATAGCCATGTCTTCCGGCGGGTTGTCCTCCGTTAGGCGTCCCGCCGTTTCCCAATTGAACTTCAGTCAACATTCGAAATGGGCCATCCCGCTGCTGCTCCTCGCAGCGGGATGGTGGGCCGTAACTTTGGTGACCACCTGCACTCCCTCGCTGGCCACTGCGCGTCCCTCGGCTCGTAACCCAAGCCAAGTTGCGAGGAGCTATGCAGTCGACCGCGGTGCAGCGGTCGAGGTCGCGAGCGCGCCTACGCCAATCTTGGACGGCGAGGACGAGGAAACGTCAGCGACGATTCTCTCGCGCTTGGTGGCGCAGATGGACGTAATCGAACTCCGCGGCCATCTGCGCGATCTCGCGCTGGAGGATCTGCGCGGGGAAGCCGGGCAGTTGCTCGTCCGTCGCTGGTCGCAACTCGACCCCGGGTCGGCCGTCCGCTGGGCCGCCGAGATGAATGATGCCGCGGCGCGGCAGATACTCTGCTCCGCGGCCGCACTGGCGTGGGCCGAGCGCGATATGACTTCCGCGTTAGCGTGGGCGCAGTCCCTGCCGAGAGGAGAAACATCCGATCGGCTCCTGAACGCGTTAGGGCTCGAAATCGCCCGGACCGATCCTGTGCTGTCATTGGAGTTGGCGGCGAAACTGCCAGAGGGGGACACGCGCAATGCGCTCGAACTTCACGCGGCCCGGCAGTGGGCTGGGTTGGATCCAAGGGCCGCGAAAGACTGGGCGGCAGCGCTCCCGCCAGGCAACCGGCGCGAGCAGGTGCTGGCCGCCGTGACTCTGGCGATCGCCGGCGCGGACGGCGAAGGCGCCGCGCGGTTCCTGGTGGAGAGCATGTCCCCGGGGCCGGAATCATATCGGGCCGTTATCGGTGTCGTGCAGCGCTGGGCGCAAACCGATTATCCTGGTGCGCTGAAATGGGTGGAGCGCTTTCCGCCGACGCCATTGCGGGAGACAGCGCTGGCGGTTCTTTCGGAGCTGAGGCCGGTGCGCGAAAAATGAACAGGTGCGCGATGTGAACGGCGGCCTACTTTGAACCCATGAACTCGATCCTTGGACGAATTATTGTCGCGGCGGCAACCTCTCTGGCGGCGAACCGCGCCCGCGAAGGATTCAAAAATATGTCCGCGTCCGGCCCTGACGCGGCGCACGCAAAGCGCGCACCTTCCCCTCCGCGGGGCCCGCCTCACGTCTTTTTCATGCACCTCCATCGAATCCTTCTCGCCGCGCTGGCGTTGCTCGGCGTCCGAGCCGTTGCGGCGTCCGCCTCGCGGCCGAACATCATCATCATCATGGCCGACGACGTGGGGTATTCGGATATCGGATGCTACGGCGGCGAGATCGCCACGCCCAATCTCGATGCTCTCGCCGCGGGTGGCGTGCGCTTCACCCAGTTCTACAACATGGCGCGGTGTTGTCCGACGCGCGCGTCGCTGCTGACCGGGCTGTATCCGCATCAGGCCGGGATCGGCCACATGATGAGCGACGACGGCTTCGACGGCTATCGCGGGGATCTCAACCGCCGGAGCGTCACGATCGCCGAGGTTTTGAAGCCGGCAGGTTACCGCACCTACGCCACCGGCAAGTGGCATGTCACACCCGGTTACACCGCGAAAGAACACGCCAACCAAAAAAACTGGCCGCTCCAGCGCGGTTTCGATCGCTACTATGGCACCATCCAAGGCGCGAGCAGCTTCTGGGATCCGGGTTCATTGACGCGCGACAACACGCTCATCACCGCCGCCGGCGATCCCGAGTATCGGCCGGACGAGGAGTATTACTACACGGATGCCCTCAGCGATCATGCGGCCAAATTCATCCGCGAGCACGCGCGCGACCACGCGAACGCTCCGTTTTTTCTTTACGTGCCCTACACCGCCGCCCACTGGCCGATGCACGCCCGCGAACGCGAAATCGCGAAATACAAAGGCCGCTACGACGCGGGTTACGCCGCGATTCGGGCCGCGCGCTGGGAAAAGCAGAAGAAACTCGGCGTGGTCGACGCCAATTCGGCGCTCGCAGCGCAGACCGGCGACTGGTCCAAGGTGGCCAACAAGGAATTCGAGGCCCGCTGCATGGAAGTCTACGCGGCGATGCTGACGTCGATGGACGAAGGCATCGGCCGGATTGTCGCAGCGCTGAAAGCCACCGGCCAGTTTGAGAATACCGTCATCTGCTATCTTCAGGACAACGGCGGTTGCGCGGAGACCAACGGTCGCACGGGCGCGTTTACGCCGCGCCCCGCGCGACCGACGCTGCCACCGCTGCCAAAGGACGCGCGGCAATACGGCAACATGCCGGCGCAAACGCGGGACGGTTATCCGGTGCGCACCGGTTATGGGGTCATGCCCGGCCCGGCGGACACGTTCGTCGCGTATGGCCGGGATTGGGCCAACGTCAGCAACACCCCTTTCCGCGAATTCAAGCATTGGGTCCACGAAGGCGGCATCTCCACCCCGCTGATCGTGCACTGGCCCGCCGGCATTCCCGCCGCGAGACGGGGAAAACTCGAGCCGCAGCCCGGCCACCTCATCGATCTCATGGCGACCTGCGTCGATCTGGCGGACGCAAAATACCCGGTGCGTTTCAACGGTGAAACGATCACGCCGCTCGAAGGGGTGAGCCTTCGTCCTGCGTTCACCGGAAAATCGCTCGCGCGGTCGCAGCCGATTTTCTGGGAGCACGAAGGCAACCGCGCCATGCGCCTTGGCCAGTGGAAGCTCGTGTCCAAGCATCCGGGAGACTGGGAGCTTTACGACATCTCCACCGACCGCTCCGAGCTGCACGACCTCGCGGCGCAACAGCCCGAGCGGGTGAAGAGCATGGCGGCGCAGTGGGACGCTTGGGCGAAGCGGGTCGGCGTTCTGCCGTGGCCACTGCCAGGCAGCGCGGCGAAAAAGAAAGCCGCAGCCGCCGCAGCGAAGTAATTTTGCGCTCTCATGCATAAATTCCGATTTCTCACCACCAGCCTGGCGGTCGCCGCGATCTCGGTCAGCCACGCTGCCGACCGTCCAAACGTTTTGTTCATCGCGGTCGATGATCTCCGGCCCGAGTTCGGTGCCTATGGCGCCGACTACGTCAAGAGCCCGAATCTCGACCGCATCGCGAAGGCGGGTATCACCTTCAATCGCGCGTATTGTCAGCAGGCGGTCTGCTCGCCGACGCGCTCGAGTCTCCTAACCGGCACGCGTCCCGATACGACCAAGGTATGGGATCTCGTGACGCACTTCCGCGACGCGCTGCCGGATGTCGTCACTCTGCCGCAGCATTTCAAGAACAGCGGCTATTTCGTCCAGGGCATGGGCAAGATTTACCACGGTAGTCTCGATGATCCACGCTCGTGGTCGGTGCCGTGGCAGACGCCCAAAGCGGCGACCTATGCCGCCGCCGAGAATCTCGAGTTCAATCGGGGGCAGGCAGCTGACCCTGATGGTGAGCCGGGTCAAAAGGGCGCGAAAAGAAAGAAGGAAAAGGTGAAGAATTCGCGCGGCCCCGCTTTCGAAAGTGCCGATGTCCCCGACAACACCTTTCAGGACGGCAAAGTGGCCGAGCTGGCCGTTTCCACGCTCCGCGACATCAGCAAGAAATCCCAGCCCTTCTTCCTCGCGGTTGGTTTCGTGAAACCCCACCTCCCGTTCATTTCGCCGAAAAAATACTGGGACCGCTACGACCCCGCCAAAATCCAGCTTGCGCCGAACAAGTTCCGGCCGAAAGGCGCTCCGGACTACTCGATTCTCCCCGGCGGCGAGCTCCGCAACTACAAGGATATTCCTGAAGGCTCGATCCCCGACGACCTCGCCCGCCAGCTCAAGCACGGCTATTACGCTGCGATCAGTTACATGGACGCCCAGGTCGGGAAGGTGCTCGACGAACTGGATCGTTTGGACCTGCGGAAAAACACGATCGTGATCCTCTGGGGCGACCACGGCTGGAAGCTCGGGGAGCACGACGCGTGGTGCAAACACAGCACCGTGGAGAACGACACCAACGTCTCGCTCCTGCTCTCCGTTCCCGGGATGAAACGCGCCGGGGCGAAAACCAACTCCATCGTCGAGTTCGTCGATATCTACCCCACGCTGGCCGAACTCGCCGGTCTGCCGCTGCCGAAACATCTTGAAGGCGTCAGCTTCAAGCCGCTGCTCGACAATCCGCAGCGCCCATGGAAAGAAGCGGCGTTCAGCCAGTATCCGCGCAACGCAGGAAAATCGAGTGCGGGTGCGTTGATGGGCTATTCGATGCGCACGGCACGCTATCGTTTTACCGTGTGGGTCGGGCGCGACGATCACTCGAAAGTCGACGCGATTGAGCTCTACGATCACCAAGCCGATCCGCAGGAAAATACGAACATCGCCAAGGTTCCGGCCAACGCCGTCCTCGTGGAAAAGCTGATGGCACAGTGGCGGGCGGGGTGGGAAGGCGCACGGCCGCGCCTTGCGAGCCGTTGAATCCCATGATCACGTTGCGCTCTCTACTCGGAATGGCGGTTGGAGCTATTGCGGCTGCCGTCACAGCGACGGCCGCCAGCGCTCCGGCGACACATCCCAACGTCCTCTTCATCGTCGTCGATGATTTGAACACGGCGCTCGGCTGTTATGGGAACACCACGGTGAAATCGCCGAACATCGATCGGCTCGCAGCCCGCGGGGTCCGCTTCGATCGCGCGTATTGCCAGTATCCGTTGTGCAATCCAAGCCGGGCCTCCTTCCTCAGCGGGCGGCGGCCGGAGGCCACCGGCATCTACGTGCTGACCACGTCGGCGCGCGCCGCGCTGCCCGACGCGATCATGCTGCCGCAGTTTTTCCGCCGGCAAGGCTACTTCACCGCGGGCGCGGGCAAGGTGTTTCACAGCCAAAGAATGAATGACCCCGAGTCGTGGGATTTCTATGCCGATGAAAAGAGCGTCGATCCCGAGGAACTGGCGGCGCTCGATGCCCGTTACGGCGGTGGCGATGGCCGGCCGAGTGCGCACGTGCTGACATCGGATGGCGCGCGCACGCGGGACGGCATCAACGTCCGGACCATATTGCGGCTGATGGGCGAGCAGGCGGCGGCCGGCAGACCCTTCTTTCTCGCTCCGGGCTTCCATAAGCCGCATCTGCCGTGGACTGCGCCGAAGAAATTCTTCGAATTGTATTCTGCGGGCAGCATCCGGCTCGCCGCCGAGCCGGCGCTCGAGGGCGTCCCAGCGATAGCACTACAGACGGAGTTATCGGGCTTTCCGCAGCCCGACTCACGGGTTGAAGCGATCCGTGGCTACTACGCCTGCATTTCTTTTACCGACGCGCACGTGGGCATGCTGCTGGATGAACTCGACCGGCGTTCGCTCTGGCCAAGCACGGTCGTCGTGCTGGTGGGCGACAACGGATTTCATCTCGGCGATCACGGCGGTCTTTGGGCGAAACTGAGCGCGTTCGATGCTTCGACCCGGGTCCCGTTGATCATGGCGGGCGTCGGCGTGCCGGCCGGCCGGGTGGTGAGCGCACCGGTGGAGCTGGTTGATATTTACCCCACGCTCGCGGACTTGGGTGGTTTTGAGATCCCAACGAGCCTCGACGGACAATCACTCGTGTCGCTGATGCGCGGTGGGACCCCCGCCCGCACCCGGCCGGCGGCGAGTCTGGTCTACCACTACGATGCCGCGCGCAAAACGGACGTCGCGGGGCGAACGGTGATCTCCCAGCAGTGGCGTTACACCGAATGGGACGGCGGCAAGGCCGGCCGCGAACTCTATTTGCGCTCCGACCATGTCGGAGAATATCGCAATCGCATTGAGGACGTTCGCGCTGCCGACCTGGTGCGCCAAGGGGAAGGATTTTTGCGCTCGACTCCACCTCCAAAGCCCGGCCCCGCCAACCGGCCTCGGGCGCTGTTAGCCGACGATCAGAAAGGAAAGACAAAATAATCCTCCCACCAGTCGCCATCGGAGGAGTCGGAATGAATTCTTCATTTCGCGAATTATTTGTCTGCGGAGAGGATTCTCGTATGGCTACTCTAAATACTTCGCGGGGATGTGCCAAGGCGGAGGTCGGCCCGTTGTCCGAGCTGAATAGGACCAGCGTGTTCTGCGCCATTTGTGCATCGTCGATCGCCTGCAGCACGGGCCAATCATCACGTCCGCCATTGCCGCGAAATCGCCGTAGCGATCGGCGTCGCTGCGGCCCTTAAATTCGGCGGCTGGCAGCCACGGCGTGTGCGTCGTCGTCGGCGCGAAATATAGGAACAACGGCTGACCGGCGCGATGCCGGAGGCTGGGATGCGAGCGGCTTTCCGCAATCGTCGCCGTGGGCGGGACGACGGCGCGGTCTCCTTGGACGGACGGGCGATGTCCGTCGACGCGCGGAAACACCGTCGGACGATTCTCAATTGGCGACCTTCAGACCTTCAGATTATGAGCCGCAGTGACTTCGATGGCCCGTGAACATCTTACGGGAAAATCGGGGCGGTTGGGGGCGAATTGGGGGCAATTTGCCGTCTTGATTTTCGCCGGTGTTAACTCGCGTTCGCCAGTGTGCGCTCAAGGGCGAATTCACGAGCCGACCCCACCGGCACTAAAGGAAGCGTCCGGTTTAGGGCGCTCACACCTCAAGTTTAGGCCGCCACTCCACCGCTCCATTCGATAACGAGCGCCGAAAATACCGAGGGCAAGGTGGAGAAAAGGCCCGACCTTGCTTGTGCCGCGGCGATAAAATGCGGGGAGACAGGCAGCGGATTGTTCGCCTTGGGGCACGTTCATTTGGCGGTCGATCAAATTTTCCACGTAAGGACGGCCATTGCTTAACCGTTTGCCGGGCAAAATGCCCGGGCGCCGCGGACGCAAAAGCGGGGATTTTTACTCGCAACGATTACCCTCCGCGGGCGAAATTTTGTCGCGGAGCTTCCAGTTCCAACATGCCCACTCCCGCCCCGAGCCCCACCTCCGGCGCGGGCTTCCTGCGCGTTCATGCGCAGGAACCCGCCACCGCCTTGCCCGCCACAAACGCGGCGCCGGCGCGCGCGATGCCCGATTCAGATTTCACCGATCGGCTTACCGAAGCTGCTTATTCAGGAGTCGCGAAGTAATGGCGGAGCCAAGTAACAAAGCCGTCTTCCTCAGCTACCCGCCTTCGCCAAGCCTACGGCGCGGCAAGCGCTAACCATGTCCGACGGTTCAAAAGCAGTCTTCCTGTCGTATGCGTCGCAAGACGCCGACGCCGCGCGTCGCATCTGTGAAGCATTGCGCGCCGCCGGCGTCGAGGTGTGGTTCGACCAGAGCGAACTGCGCGGCGGCGATGCGTGGGATGCGAAGATCCGCAAGCAGATCAAGGAGTGCGCGCTGTTCGTGCCGGTGATTTCGGCGAACACGCAGGCGCGACGGGAGGGATACTTCCGCCTGGAGTGGCGGGTGGCGACAGAACGGATGCGGCATATGGATGACGATCTGCCGTTCCTTGTGCCGGTCGTGATCGATGAGACGAAGGACGCAGATGCCTTCGTACCGGAGCGGTTTCGGGAGGTGCAGTGGACGCGGTTGCCAGGAGGAGTGACGCCGCGGACATTCTGCGATCGGGTGGTGGCCTTACTGGCGGATGAGGCGGACCCGCGGCCACCGCGCGCGGACAAAGCGTCCCCGCGTGCCAATCCATCCGAATTCTCGTCGCGTCGAAGCTGGCTGGCGGCGGGCGCGATTGCCGCGGCCATCGGACTTGGCCTCGTCCTCGTCCGCCCGTGGCAGGCGCAGCGGAGTGAAACTCCGACTGTGACCGGGGGTGGAGGGGCGACGAAGCCGATTTCGGAAGCCCGTCGCTTGGTGCAGCAGGCCCGGGCCCTGCGCGAACCGTGGGGGCTCGACACGCGGGATGATTTCAAGGCCGCCGAGTTGCTGCTGCAGCGCGCGTTGGAGTTAGATCGTACGGATGGCGAGATTTGGGCCGCGTATGCCCAACTCTCATGCGGTTTTGTCCATTATGGCTATGACCGCTCGGAAGCGCGGATGGCCCAGGCGCGACAACAGGCGGAGATGAGCGTCAAGCTCGCGCCCGATTCCGCTGAGGCGCGACTGGCGCAGGCTGCCTGGTTTTACCGGAGCAATCGGGCGGAGGCCGAAAAATTGTTGCCGAAGCTGCTGGAAATGCTGCCGAACGATCGTCGGGCCCTTCGGCTCGCCGGCGATGCGTGGCGCGAGACCCAACCCGAACGGGCCTTGGAATATCTCCGGCGGGCGGCGGCGCTGCCCGGTGGCGATCCGTGGGCCTGGTGGTCGCAGAGTATGCTTTTTTCGTTTCATCAGCGGTATCGGGAAATGGACGCGGCGCTCGATCAGTGCCTGGCGGTGGCACCGATCGGGCGTGCGTTTGTGGCCAAGGCCGCCTGGCAGATGGTCGGGCTGGGAGATCCGAAGGCGGCCATGGCCACCCTGACTGCGGCACCGCCCGCGGTGTTGACGGACGAGCGCGGCATTTTTTTGGGCGTGATGGCGGCGCGTTGGAACAACGATCCCGCCCGAGCCTTGCAGCTCCTGGCGAGCTACCCCGAGGATTGGCTGGAAGACAACGCTTACAACGGACCGAAGCGATTTCTTTCCGGGCTGGCCCAAGCCCAGGCCGGCCGGACCGAGGCGGCCAAAGCGGAATGGACTGCCGCGTTGCAGGTCGTCGAGAAACGACTCGCCGCCGCACCCTCAAATCCGCTCCTGCTCGGCTGGCAGGCCAGCCTCCTGGCGCTCGTCGGCGAAAAGCAGCGCGCCGAAACGGTGCTGCGAATATTCCTCGAAGCGGGAGGCCCCGAGGTTGGCGGTGCCAGTCGAGGACTGGCTCTCACCTACCAGATCCTGGGCCGAAACGCCGACGCGATCGCCACGCTGCGGCGCGGCCTTGATACCAGGGGATTGATTCCCCTCACGCATTGGTTTCTGCGCTTGGATCCCATGTTTGCTGGATTGCGCGACGAACCGGCATTCTCGGCGCTGGTCCAGGAGGCAGAGAACCGGGATCGCGCCACGGGCGTGCGGCCGAGCGAACCTGCCCAGGCGGGCGGCCAGACTGTGGATTCCAAGTCCGTCGCGGTCCTCGCGTTTGACAATCGCAGCGACGACAAGGAGGCGGAGTATTTCTCCGACGGCATCAGCGACGAACTCATCAACGCACTCGGACGCGTGCCCGGGCTCACGGTCAGGGGGCGCACGTCCGCATTTTTCTTCAAGGGCAGGAACGTGCCCGTCCAGGAAATCGCGGAAAAACTCGGCGTCACGTATCTGGTCCGTGGCAGCGTGCGGAAGGCGGGCAGCAAGGTCCGCATCACCGCGCAGCTCAGCCGGGCCGCCACCGACGAAATCGTGTGGTCCTCCGAATCGCTCGAGCGCGAGTTGCGCGATGTGTTCGCGGTGCAGGACGAGATCGCCGCGCTGATCGCCAGGAATTTATCGGCAAAACTTGGCGGCGCCAAACCCGCAACGGATGCCGCGACCGAGCGCCGAGTAGAAAATGTGGAGGCCTATGAAGAGGTTCTGAAAGGCCGGTTCCACGCGGAAAAGTGGACCGCTTCGGAACTGAATCTTGCCGTTTCGCATTATCACCAGGCGCTGGCCAAACAACCGAATTACGCGCTGGCCTACGCCGGTCTGGCGGGCGCGTACGGACTGATTCGCTATTTTCATTATGCGGATCCCGCGAGCGTCACCGTGCTGTACCAGGAAGCTGCCGCGAAAGCCCAGCAGTTTGACGGATCGCTGCCGGAGGTTCACCACCAGCTCGGCGATGTTGCGTGCTATGTCAGCCGCGATTTTTCGGCCGCGGAACGGGAATATCAACACGCGCTGCAACTCAATCCGGTGCACGTTCCCACGCACATGTCTTACGCCTTTCTGCTGGGCGCGCTGGGCCGGCACGCTGAAGCGCGAATGCACGCGGAACGAGTCCGCGAACTCGATCCTCTCTCGCCCAACGCAGCGATCATCCTGGGCTGGGTGCGGTTCTGGGCAGGTGATGTCGATGGCGCGCTGCAGGCCGGCCGGGAGGCGATCGCGTTGTCGCCGGAATTCTTCAACGCTTACCTCCTCACTGCGTGGGCGCTCGCTCGCCAGGGCCGACACGGCGAGGCGTTGGCGCAAATCGAATTGGCTCTGCGCCTCTCGCCGCCAGCCGAAATGCTGGGAGACTTGGCTTTTCTTTACGGCCGGGCCGGCCGCAAAGACGAAGCCAGAAAACTGCTCGAGGAGCTTCTGGCCAAATCGCAGCAGACTTATGTGCCCGCGTATACGATCTACCGGGCTTACGACGCTCTCGGTGAGATTGAAGCGGCCGATCGCTGGATGAACAAGGCGATCGCCAATAACGAAGGGCGGATCGTCTATTTCAAAGGGGGAGCCGACGAAATCACCCGCGCCAATCCACACTACCGGGAATGGCTGAGAAAGATCGGGCTCGACCCATGAGCGACCCGAGCAAAGCCGTCTTCCTCTCCTATGCCTCGCAAGACGCGGACGCCGCGCGGCGCATCTGCGAAGCGCTCCGTGCCGCGGGCGTCGAGGTGTGGTTCGACCAAAGCGAGCTACGAGGCGGCGATGCGTGGGATGCGAAGATTCGGAAGCAGATCAAGGAATGTGCGCTGTTCGTGCCGGTCATCTCGGCAAACACGCAGGCGCGGCCGGAAGGATATTTTCGACTGGAATGGAAATTGGCTGATCGCCGGACTGATCTGATCGGCAAAGCGAAAGCCTTCCTCTTGCCCGTGTGCATCGACGACACGCGCGACGGTGATGCGGACGTGCCGGATTCGTTCCTCGCGGTGCAGTGGACGCGATTGCCCAACGGAGAACTCGCGGACGCATTTTGTGCGCGAGTGCGGACACTGCTGGCGGGCGGCGGCAGCCGGGACGTTGCCTCTCAACCTTCGTCCTCGCCGCTTGAGGAAAATTCGGTCCGTCCGGGGAAGGCCTCTCGCCCGACATTGACGTGGGCGAGGCCGCTGACCGTTGTCACCGCGCTGGTCGTGTTCGCAGCATTCGCGTTCTGGCAACCGTGGCGCCGCGGCAACCACGGCGCGGAAGTGACCACCTCCGGAAAATCGACGGTGACCACGATGTCGGAGACGCAGCAATTGCTGGCAAAGGCGCGCGCTCTCTTCGAGCCGTGGGATTTTGCCAGTCACGACGATTTCAAACTCGCCGAGCAATTGTTGAAGCACGCCACCGAGCTCGAACCGACCAACGCTGAGATCTGGTCCACCTACGCGCTGTGTGCCTACGGCTTTCTCTCTTTGGGCTACGACAAATCCCCGGCCCGCTACGAAGCCCTGCGGAGCCGCGCGGAACACGCCGTGAAGCTGGCGCCCGATTCCTTCCGCGCGCGTCTCGCGCAGGCGTGCAGTTTTCGCTTTCAGGAGACGACGCGCGCCGAAGCCGAACGGCTGGCCCGTGAGCTGGCGGCGCAACGACCCGCCGATGCGTTCTGCGGCCTGCAACACGGCAACATTCTGAAGAACGTCACCGGCCGCGCCGAAGAAGCACTGGGCATTTTCGAGCGTGTCGCCGCGCTTCCGTTGAGCGACGAGCTGTCGCGCTGTTATCGGGCCATCGCTCATTACAGCCGCGCGCTGATGCTGAACCGGCTGCAGCGCCACAGTGAGGCCGAGGCGGCGCTCGACGAGGCATTGGCCGTCCGCCCGGATTATAATTACGCGCAGGCACTGAAAATCGACCTGCTGCGCGAGCTTCACGGCAATCTACCGGCCGCAGCGGCCGCTCTGGCGAAACTTCCCGCCGCCTACCTTCTGGAAGATCGGGGCGCGACAACAGCCTGCCTTGTCTGGCTCTGGTCGCGTGAACCCGACAAATGTCTTTCAATTCTTGCCGGCGTCCCGCGCGAAGTGATCGAGGGCAACTACCATTCCGGCCCACGGGATTATCTGGCGGGACAGGCCCATCAAATCGCGGGCCACGCAGAATCCGCCCAAGCCAAATGGCGTGCCGCGCTCGAAGTCACCGAGCGGCAACTCGCGCTCGATGCCAGTTCCCGTCCATGGCTCGCGTGGAAGGCGCGGCTCCTTGCCCTACTCGGGCGCCGCGCCGAGGCGGAATCCGCCCTGACCCTGTATCAGCAATCGGGCCCGCCGCCCCGCTCCGGGGTGACTACGGCGACTTGGGCAATCCACGCCGCGCTCGGCCGGGCGCGCGAAGTCGCAAACTTCTTCACCGTCGAATTGAAGACCCGCCCCGACGCCACGCTCGCGAACCTCGTGCGTTACGACCCCGCGCTGGATCCCATCCGCGACACACCGGAAATCAAGGCGCTGCTCGAGAGCGCAGCGGCGAAGGCGGCCGTGTCACCCAGTGCCGCGACCCCCGACCCGAAATCCATCGCCGTGCTCCCGTTCGCGAACCTGAGCACGGAAAAGGAAAACGAGTTCTTCGCCGACGGTGTGCAGGACGACGTCATCACGAATCTGGCGAAGGTTCGCGACCTCACGGTCATCTCGCGCACCTCGACGCTCGCGTACCGCGACAGCGCGGCGCGCAACTTGAAAAAAATCGCCGCGGATCTCGGGGTAGCGACGGTGCTCGAAGGCAGCGTGCGCCGCATCGGAACGAAGGTGCACATGAACGCGCAGCTCATCGACGCGCGGACCGACGCTCACCTTTGGGCGGACAGCTTCGACGGCGATGCGAGCGACCCCTTCGCCCTCCAGGCGGATGTCGCGCAAAAAATTGCCGCGGCGCTGAAGGCCACGCTCACGCCTGACGAGCGGAACCTACTCAACCGGCGGCCGACCGAGAATGCTGCGGCGTACGAATACTATCTCCAGGCCAAGCTGCTCAGCGCCGGTCTTTACTCGCCGTCGCCGGCCGCCGACTGGGATCGCGTGTCAGGGTTGCTGGAACAGGCGACGGCGGTGGATCCGAAATTTGCCCCGGCGCATGCACTGCTCGCCCGCACGCACGCGGCGCGGTTTTTTTATTATCGGAAGGATCTGCCTGAGCAACGCGAGCGGGCGCGGGATCGCCTCGACGTGGCGCGGAAGCTAGCTCCGGACGCGCCGGAAACGCGCACCGCGGAGGGATATTTCGCTTACGCGTGCCTCCAGGATTATGCTGTCGCGGTGCGGCACCTGGAGCGGGCCGTGGCTGAGATCCCCAGCGACGCCCGCACCTGGTATTACCTGGGGCTGACCAAGCGCCGGCTTGGCCAGCCCATCGAGGGCGTTGCAGCAATGGAGCGCGCGCTCCAACTCGATCCGCGCGACTCCGCGATCCTCAGCAACCTAATGTTGTCCTTGCTGCAATTGCGACGCTTTGGCCGCGTGGTGACCCTAGGTCGGCAAGCCCGAGAGGTAGTCGGAGGTACGGGACTCGGCGGTTTTGTCGCCACCGTGGCGCGTTATGAGATCGATGGCGACCGCGAGGCGTTGCTGGCCGGCTGTCGGGCGTGGGTCGTGCCGACGAACAATCTGCGCGAAGAACGTCCCGATCTCATTGCGGCCTATCTGACCGATGGCCTGGAGGGCGCGGCGCGCGCGGCGGAAAAGAACGCGGGTTCCCAGCGGGCGCACCACCAGGCACTGTTCGCTCATCTGCTGGGTCGCACCGAGGAGGCACGGAAGTTCGCGCGAATCGCGGCAGCCGAAGCCGAAACGGGCCACGCGGTGCTCGACTGGCCGCACGATCGTGAGGTGAGGGCAATCGAGCTGCTGGTATACGCCGGACAGCCGGCGGAGGCGCTGGCCAGGGCGCGGTCGTTGCAGCCCCAGTTGCACGGGGTCGACGACATTCTCGAGACGAACGCGCGCAACAAGTTGGGCCGGGTCTATTGCCTGACCGGCGTTCGCGAAGAGGCGCTGGCGATTCTCCGGCAATTGACGACGGGCGTGAGTGCCTATCCAGCCACGCCGCGGATGGTAAGGATCGACCCCTGCTGGTCGAAACTCGCGGACGATCCGCGCTTCGAGGAAATCCTGAAGACGGCGAAGCCGCTCTGATAATGTCTGGCGACAACAAAGCCCTCTTCCTCAGCTACGCGTCCCAAGACGCCGACGCCGCGTGCAAAATTGCCGATGCCCTGCGCGCGGCCGGCGTCGAAGTGTGGTTCGACCAGAGCGAGCTGCGCGGCGGCGATGCGTGGGATGCGAAGATCCGGAAGCAGATCAAGGAGTGCGCGCTGTTCGTGCCGGTGATTTCGGCCAACACGCAGGCGCGGCGGGAAGGATATTTTCGGATTGAGTGGAAGCTCGCGGCGCAACGCACGCACGCGATCGCGGAGGGAACGCCGTTCCTCTTGCCGGTGATCATCGACGATACTCGCGAGCCGGAGGCCCTCGTGCCTGCCGAGTTTCGAGACGTGCAGTGGACGCGCCTGAAACCGGACGTCGCGAGCGGCGCGTTCGCGGGACGCGTAAGGAACCTGCTCGAATGTGCCGAGGTATCCGCGGCGACCGCGATCAGGACGACCGAGATGCCTCGACCCAAGCCGCGACGCGTCCGCCGAAATTGGCTGGGGGCGGCGGTGGTGTTGGGGCTCGGCGCGATTGCGTTTGGCGTTTGGAAATGGCGCCCGGCGGCGCCCGGCCCCCGCGGCTCGCTCGCGGATATCGCGGCACCGTCACTCGCGCGGCGCGCGGCGGAGATCGTCGAGGACGAGGAGCATTACAGTCGCGCCGCGCTGGAGCTCGCGGAACAGTTTTGTCAGCAGGCGATCGCGCGCGACGCCAACGACGGCGAGGCGCATGCCGTTTACGCACGCGTGCACGCCGCATTGATCTACATGTCGCTCGACCCGACAGCGGAGCGGCGGGCGGCAGCACAGAAGGAGATGAGCCTTGCGGAACGACTCGCGCCGGATGCGGACGAAGTGCTCCTCGCCCGCGCAGACTTCTTCAAATTGAGCGCCGAAACCAAAGCCGAGAGCGAACCACTTCTGCGGACGGTGGTGGCGCGACGACCGCAGCACAAATACACCCTGCGCTGGCTGGCATGGACGCTAAGAGCACGGGCGCGCGCGTTCGGCGACAACACTGCGGCTGCTGCGCCTCTTTATGAAGAGGCGGTCGCACTCCTGCGTCGGGCGGACGCGCTGCCCGGCGGGGACTCGATGGCGCTGTTGTTTCTCGCCCAGCATGAGACCAGTCTCGGTCGGGGAGATGAAGCCGAACGTGTGCTCGACGAAGGTTTGGCGCGCCACATCAGCCCCCGGTTGCTGCGTTACAAATCGGATCTGCGCACGGCACGCGGCGACCTGACCGGAGCAAGTGCAACCGTTGAAAAGCTGCCGGCTTCCACGGCATTGGAGCCCGGCTTCGCGGCGTCGCTTGTTCAGATTCGGATCTGGCAGCGGCGGCCGGAGGAGGCGCTCCGATTGCTGGCTGCATGCCCTGTGGATTACTTCGAGGATCTTTTTTTCACCGGCCCCAAGGATTACTGGACCGGGTTGGCGCTGTCGCTGCAGCCAAAGCGACAGGATGCCGCGCGGGTGGCGTGGCAACAGGCATTGCGCGTCGTGGAGCAGCGTCTCGCGAAGCAGCCCGGCGTCGCGCACCTCGTGCGCTGGCGAGGCGTGCTGTTAAGCCATGTCGGCAATCCGACGGAAGCACGGCAGGCGCTTGAACTGGCGAAGCAACTCGAGGATCCCATTCTCGGGATCAACAACGTGCGGCTGGCAACCTCGGCGTGGCTTCGGCTGGGCGAACGCGAACGTGCCCTTCAGTCGATCCGCTCATGGCGCAACGGCGGGCGGATTGCGCCCTCCACCGTGGGCTGGCTGCGGTTCGACCCCGAGTTGGACGCGCTGCGAGGCAGTCCCGAATTCCGTGAATTGCTGGCCGAGTTCGAGCGGCGAACCGGCTTTGTCACCGCAGCGGTGGATTCACTGGCGGATGCGAAATCCGTCGCCGTGCTCGCGTTCGACAATCTGAGCGACGACAAGGCCAACGAGTATTTCTCCGATGGGATAAGCGAGGAATTGATCAACATGCTGGGTCGAGTCCCAGGGCTCGTGGTAAGGGGCCGCACGTCGGCGTTTTACTTCAAGGGCAACACCAAGGTCTCGAGCGCAGAGATTGCGCAGAAACTCGGCGTCGCCTACCTCGTGCGCGGCAGCGTACGGAAATCGGGCAACAAGGTCCGGATTACCGCGCAACTCACCCGCGCGGCGAACGACGAGGTGATTTGGTCGTCGCCGCCGCTTACGCGGGAAGTCGCCGATGTCTTCACCGCCCAGGAGGAGATTGCCGGGCTCGTGGCGCAGAGTCTCCAGCTCAAGCTCGGCATTCAGGCCACGCCGACCAGGCCCACGAGCGCGGAAGCGCTGCGACTTTATCTGGAAGGGCGCCAGATTTGGAATCTGCGCACGCGCCAGGCTCTCGATCGCGCCGAGGCGCTTTTCAACCAGGCCCTTGCGTTCGATCCGAAATTCGCCCGCGCGCGCGTGGGCCGCGCCGATGTCTGGATGCAGCGTTACGCTGAATTCAGCGCACCCGGAGAAAATCTCGCGCGATTTGCCAATCGGCGATCGCCCCTCGTCGCCAAAATCACCGCGGAAGCCGAATCCGCACTCACGGAGGATCCGACCCTGGCCGAAGCGCACACCACGATCGGGAATGCCCTGTCGTTAACCTGGCAGGATGCGGCGGCGGACGAACATTTTCGCCGCGCGTTGAGCCTCAACCCGAACTACGCCACGACCCATCAATGGCTCGGGCGTCTGCTCCTGCGCGAAGGACGGATGGACGAAGCGCGGACCGAACTGGCAAAGGCCGCCGACCTCGATCCGCTCTCCCCCATCATTCTCGATAACTACGGCATGGTCTTGCTGTGCGCGGGCGACGCGGCGGCCGCGCTCCCGGTGATCGAACGCGCGCTCCTGTTTCGTCCTGATTCAGTGCAGACGCTTTCCTGGCAGGCCTGGGCCCTCGCGGACCTCGGCCGCATCGATGACGCAGTTGCGGTCGCCCGGCGATTGGCGCAGAATCCCAACGCGGCCTTTGCGACACCGCGAACGTTTCTGCGCGCCGGCATGAAGGAGGAGGCCGAAGCATTTGTCCGGCGGCCGGACCTTGCGACAGATGAACTGCGGTGGTTCGCGCAGCTCGGGATCGGCCGGCCGGCGGAGGCACTGACCTACCTGCGACCAGAGGACGTCAACAGCGTGGAGATCCACTATCTCCTGTTTCTGCCCGAGTTCGATCCCGTGCGGAACGATCCGCGGTTTCAACACGTGTTGAAAACCCTGGGCGTAGTCGAGGCGCACGCGCGAGCCCAGGCTTGGCGCGCGGCACATCCACCGGCGAAGCCGGCGCTGAAGCCATGAGCACCGCGGAAAACAAAGCCGTCTTCCTCAGCTACGCGTCGCAAGACGCCGAGGACGCGCGGCGCATCTGTGAAGCGCTGCGCGCCGCCGGCGTCGAAGTGTGGTTCGACCAGAGCGAACTGCGCGGTGGCGATGCGTGGGATGCGAAGATTCGGAAGCAGATCAAGGAGTGCGCGCTGTTCGTGCCGGTAGTTTCGGCGAGCACGCAGGCGCGGCGGGAAGGATATTTTCGGATCGAGTGGAAGCTCGCGGCGCAGCGCACGCATGCGATCGCGGAGGGGACACCATTCCTGTTGCCGGTGTTGCTGGGCGACGTGGCGGAAACGGACGCGCTCGTGCCGGATGAATTCCGGTCGGTGCAGTGGACTCTCCTTCGCCCCGCGAAGTCCGGAGGGCAGGCGCTCAGTGATGCGAATGTTGCAGCGTTCGGCGAGCGAGTGCGAGACCTGCTGGATCCCGGAGCGCGGGCGTCCTCGACTGCATCGTTCATTTCTGCGGGCGGGACGCGCCAGCTCACAAGAAAACCTGCCGCGCGAAGAGCAATCGTGTTCGCGGCCGCAGTGGTGGTCGTTGCCGGCATTGGCGCGGTTTGGTGGCTGAAATCGCCGGCGACAAAACCTCCGCCAGTGCCACGGCCCACGGCCGAGGCCACTGCGTCCACGCACGCACCGAAAGCTCGCGCCGGCGGTCCACGGCTCGGCCCGAAATCCGTAGTGGTCCTCCCGTTCGACAATCTCAGCGAGAACAAGGAGGCGAATGCATTTTTTGCCGATGGCATGCACGAAGACCTCATCACCCATCTGCTTTCGATTCGTGAGCTGCGCTGCGTGCCCCGCACAACGGCAATCGGCTACCGCGGCAGCAAGAAATCCAATCGCGAAATCGCGGACGAACTTGGCGTCGCTTACTTGCTCACCGGCACAGTGCGCCGGGCTGGGACGACGGTTCGTATGACCGGCACCCTGATCAGGGCGGACAACGATGAGCCGGTGTGGACCAAGCCCTACGACAAGGACATCGCGGATGCCGGTGCGATGTTCGCCATCCAGGCGGAACTCGCGCACGCCATCGCCGGCGAATTAAAGGCGGTGTTGTCGCCCCAGGAAAGGAAACTAGTCGACCACCGGCCGACTGAGAATGCGGCGGCTTACGATTTGTATCTTCAAGAGCGCCAGTCTCGAAACTTGGGCCACAATGGGATCGCCGGCCGGGACGAACAGGAGCGTCTGCTCAAAGCCGCGCTGGCTTTGGATCCGAATTTTGCCCGCGCTTGGGGCGATCTCGCATGGGTAAACGGGTTGAGATTTTATTTCGCGTATGAGCACGCGCAAGAATACCGCGCGCAGGCAAAGACCGCAATCGACCGGGCGCTTCAACTCGCGCCGGACGACCCTGAAGTGACGCTGAACCTCGGTTATTATTATTTTTACTGTCAGCGCGATTTCGGGCGGGCGATCGAAGAATTTCAAAAAGTGGCGCGCTTGCAGCCGCAAGCGGCATTTCCGCGTTATGCTGTCGCGGATGCGGCCGTCCGGCTGGGTCGCTGGAAGGAGGCGCTGGCGGAGAATATTGCATTGGTCGAAATCGATCCGGCAAACGTGGATACCTCACGCCAGGTTTTGATGGAGGCGTCGGCCGGCCGTCGATGGGAAGTGGTGAGGACGGAACTGCACCACCTACAGGTCATCGCACCCGATCGCGCGCGCCCGTCGGAGTTCGCCCACCTGAGCTACCACGCGCGCGGATCCACCAGCGAAATGGAGGCAATCGTCGAGCGATTGTCGGGCGACGAAAAGGATTCCATGCTTGGCACTCCACTCCGCGCCGGGTTGGCAGAGATGCGCGGCGACAACGCCGAGATTGTGCGCCTGGCGCGAACGGGATTGAGCGCCGGCGCCGCGGCCGCCGCGTTGGGTAATCAGAACGCGGCACATGCGGCGCTGGACGGCTTGATGGAGCAGCTCCGAAAACAACTGCTGACTGCGCCAGAGAGCGCCCGGAGACTCGCACAGCTCGGGGTCGCCGAAGCAATCCTTGGCGAGAAGGAACCGGCCTTCGCCCATGTCCGCCTGGCCATGAAACTCGTTCCCGAGTCAATCGACGCGACCGAAGGACCCGGACACCGGCTGAGCCTCGGCTTGGTTTACGCCTGGACCGGCGATCGCGAACACGCGCTTGAGGAATGCGCGCATGCGTTGAGCGTGCCGGTCCAAGCGGCGATCGTGCGGCCGAACGTCCATGTCATGCGTCGACACCCATTATTCTTCCCATTGCAAGGCGACCCGCGCTTCGAAGCGCTGCTCGACGATCCGAAGAACAACGCGCCGCTGTTTTGATGAGCGAGCTTGCCAACAAAGCCGTATTCCTCAGCTACGCGTCCCAAGACGCCGAGGCCGCGCGCCGCATCTGCGACGCGCTCCGCGCCGCCGGTGTGGAGGTGTGGTTCGATCAGAGCGAGCTCCGGGGCGGCGATGCGTGGGATGCGAAGATCCGGAAGCAGATCAAAGAGTGCGCGCTGTTCGTGCCGGTAATTTCGGCGAACACGAAGTCGCGGCACCAGGGCTATTTT
>Ga0082335_1001179_pt1 | contig 58427 bp, 63 predicted proteins | sample Subgrocontami58m_FD_72375 | JGI IMG/M metagenome (GOLD analysis project Ga0082335, IMG submission 72375) | Subsurface groundwater microbial communities from S. Glens Falls, New York, USA - GMW37 contaminated, 5.8 m (SPADES assembly) (version 2) ... | reverse complement strand
CCGATTAAAAAGCTTGCTCAATGTTCATCATGGAATGAATCCCCGAAGACGTTACCGAATGATCACAAAAATTTTTGCCGGTCGATAACGTTTCTAGCCCCACCAAATTGTCTATTAAACCCCCTTCAGCGCCTCCGGCGAGCCGAACTGCACCTGCACCTGATAGCCGGTGAGATCGTCCACCTTCTTGTCCAGACGTTCGTTCGCGGTGTAGAGCCACCCGATCGCGAAGCTCATCGCCGCGAACATGACCACCGTGACAGCCTTCATCATCGGACTGCTCCTCTTTACTGCGGGGGCGAGCTTCGCCTCCGGGGCCGTGCTGTTGCCGACGGACACCGTGTCCACCGGCTTCGGGACGTCCTTGGTCTTCGTGGGTTGCGGTTGCTGCGGGTTCGCCGTCTGCCTCGGGAGGTTCTCGAGATCCACTGGGATCCCCAGATGTTCCCCGAGGTTGGGATCCGAGATCCTCGGATCGAACGGCTCTTCGGCAGCCGTGGGCGGAGTCGCCTCCGCCTTCAACACGCGACCGAGCCCATCCACAGGACCACCTTCGCCACAGGTCATGGTTTACCTCCTTCTCTCTTAAACGAAACCTCCGTTTCGACCCCCACGAACACCGTGAGGGTATACTAGGGAAAAGTATATCAAGTATTTTTATAAAAAGCAAATGGGCGGATAAGAAGTAAGATGTAGGAAGTAAGAAGTAAGAAAAATGAGTTCGCCCCGGTATCCGTTTGGACGCCGGGGCGGCTCGCTGGCTTGTGTTGATCTACTTCTTCAGTGGGTTGGAGATGGACAGGACGTGCGTGTCCCGCCTGCGGATTGCCGCCGAGGCCATCGCGCTGAACCGGTCCTCGCGGGTCCAGTTGCTGCGCTCACCGCAGAGCGCCGCGTAGTCATCACTAGCGAGATGCAGGTACGACATCAACTTGCGGGGTTCGTCCCACATGGCGACGACGTGTTTGTCGTCGAACGCCACGGCCCATTCCTGGCTGCCGTACTTGTCGCGCAGGTCTTCCAGCGTCGTCGGTTGCGTCACCGATGCCACCTTCGCGGCACCCTTCCATTCCCCGGCCTTGTAGCAGAACATGCCGACGACGACGCTCACGATGAGTGCGAGAAGGATGATCTCGCCGCGACTGATGGAGTTGTTCGCCGCCACCTTGGGCTTCTGTTCCTGCGTCGGACTCGCATCGGTCCTCATGCGGACGTGCTGCTCCTTCCCCTCGTACAACGATCCCTGCATGACCGGCTCCTTTCTGCTGCTATGCAGCAAGCAGGACCCTTCGAATACTGAAATAAATATTACAGCAGCGAGAAGAAAAAATCAACACATGCAACATTGTCATTCCCGCGAAAGCGGGAATCTAGGCGCGCCAACTGGATTCCGGGTCAAGCCCGGAATGACAGATGGGTTGCAATGGCGGCTACGGAAGCAAAAGTCGCCCGCCGAAAACTTTTACGAGCGACTCGCGGCGGAGGGCTGTGATGAGCAGTGAAAGTTTTTGCTCGCTGATGCCGAGCGTGCGGCGCAGTGCCGCGGTCGGCAGCCCTTCGCGGGAAGCGGCAAGCTGCGCCAGGATGCGTCCGCGGTAATAGCGGTCCGACTCCACGAATTTCTTTTGCGGTTTTTTGTAGACGAAATCCCCGACCGGTCCGTGGAGTGTTTGGAACGGGCATTCGTCGCGGTGCCCCTTGGCTTTACAAAGCAGCGCGCCCACATCCATCATCGCCCAGTTCCATTCCCGACCCCTGCCTTTTGGGATAAGGGTTTTTGCGAAGGCGTACACCGCGGCATCGGGCGGGATTTTTTTCGGGAAAAAGACTCGGCAAATAATGCGCCGGATGTTGGTATCAATCATTGGTTCGTCGGCGCCGAAAGAGAAGCTGGAAATTGCCGCCGCGGTTGAGGGTCCGACGCCCGGAAGCGCGAGTAATTCACTAAATGTTTTTGGCCACACACCGCCATGCGCGACAATGGCTTTCGCGCAATCATGAAGATAGCGCGCGCGGCGGTTATATCCGAGGCCTGACCATGCGCGAAGTACGTCGCCAAGCGGCGCCTGCGCAAGCGTCGCGATGGTCGGGAATAGACGTAAAAATTCACGATATTTCAGCAGCGCGCGGCTCACCTGCGTTTGCTGGAGCATTGTCTCGGAAACAAGAATGCGGTATGGGTCGCGCGTTTTTCGCCACGGCAAGCCATGCCGGCCGTGTACGCGGTACCAACGAAAAAGGAGCGCGTTGAATCGTTCTTTACGAATTGATGACATACGTTCCGAAGATCATCAGCGCAATGGCAACAAACTTTTGCGCGAGCACGCGGCGCGTAAGCGTTTCATGTCCCCATGCCGGAAGAAATCGCGTGAGGATGATGCCATACAAAAAGACGAAAAATGGCAAGAATCCGTTCATGGTCCACGCGAGCGCGATGGGTACGAGCAGTGTGGCGTAGCGGAGAATGAGTCCGCCGATGACGGAGAGTCCATCGGTTGTGAGGTTTAGCGCCGCAAATCGCACCGGCGACCGCTTGATGAGTCCGAAGAATTGCGTGCGGATGTCGCGTTGCAGCAGCCAATACGCCGCGACCAAACCACTTCCTGCGTATTCCCAAAAACTTGTTACCCAAAAGTTTTCATGAACGGTGACGAATTTAAAAAGAATGGCGGAGAGCGATAGCGAAAATGACGCAAGCGCGATGAGTCCCAAAGCGCGAGCTTTGAAATGGAATCGTTGCCCCGAGAAATCTAAAGAAATAAAAAATGCCCCGGCGATGATGAAAAGGCAGCCGAGTGCCTGTTGCGCGTTGAGGGTTTCGCCAAGCAGGAAATAGCCGAGCGCAAACGCGAAAACGGGTGACAGTTGGAATAGGGGAGCAACCGCTGAAGCTTCGTTGGTCTTGAGCGCCACAAGGTACGGAAGAAATCCGACAGCGAAAAGAATGCCGCTTAATATAATAAGCGCGGTGTCCGTTGGCGAGATAAAAAGTTCGCCATGGTGAAACGCATAGATAAACGGCATAAGCAATACGCCGATGAGCGCCGTTGAGATGAGCAATGTCCGCGGATTCGCGGTTTGCATGAACCGGTCCACGAGGTATTTATCAATGTGGTTTGAGGCCGCAAAGAGCGCCGGCGGGATGAGGGCGATGATGAGCCAATTCATAGGTGTGTATCAAGTATAGAGTATAAAGAAGAAAGTATGGCTGGCAACGGCTCTCCCCTTGTGCATACTCACTTCTCTATACACAATACACCATACTATCCGCGCAGGCCGAATGCTTTCTGGAGTTTTTGCTCCCCTTTCGGTGACGTGAGCGTGCGGAAAACCTTCAGTGCGACGTCTTTTGCGCGGAAATCATCACGCGCGGCCAGCCGGAGAAATTGTTGGAATGAAATGTTGCGCGTGGTTATTTTCTCTCCGGCGTCCAAGTGTTGCGGGCGGATTTTTTCACAGCCGTGCGCGATGAAAACGTAATGTGCCCAGTCAATGTGCCGTGATGGCTGGAGCGAATCCCAAAGCACCAGTTTTTTCGGCGCATAGCCGGTTTCTTCAAGCAGTTCGCGTTTTGCGGCGTCGCGCGGGTCCTCTGTCGCGTACATCCGTCCTGCCGGAACACTTACGAACACTTCGGACCCGGGCTGTTCTTCTTTTGTAGAGATAATTTTTCCGTCAGTGGTAATGGGAATAATGGTCACCGTGTCTTCGCGGCGCCTCACTTTTTCAAATGTCGCAAACGTCCCGTCAAACATTTTCTGTTTCCATTGATAGACATCAAACAACGTGCCGCGAAAAACGCATTTGGCATTGTTCGGCACCGGGCGTTGCGATTTCGGTCTCGGGAGTTTTTTCATACAAGTGTTATTTCTTACTTCCTACGTCTTACTTCTCCCCCACGTATCTGAATCTTGGCATAACTTTGTCATCGCGCTCAATCATCTCTAAAAACATCGCAAGTGGACGAATCCATAAGCCACGATCGCCGTACAGCGCGCGATACGCTACAAACTCTTCAAGTGTTTCGCTGTGCCGCGCGACGCCGATTACTTCATATCTATTCCCTTTGAAGTGCTCGTAAATACCGGGCTTCAAAGAGCGCGCTTCGGCGGATAAGGTTTTCTTGTCTGCCTTGTCGCGGTTCATATTCGCATTATTTTGCACCCGATTCGCATTACCTGCCTGCCGGCAGGCAGGTTCGCGATTACTCCTGTATTGTTGCACGTTTCCGCACCAAGGACAAAACCACTCGCTCTTATCTTCGGGCGCGTCCGCAACCGTCCACCACTTTTTGCACGAGGCGCAGGAAAAATGGTGAAGTTTTTCAATGGAGCGGTTGTTGGAGGATTTATCGGTCATATTTCAAGTGCAATCAACCCGAACTTTTCAATCTTTTCTTTATACCCCGGGAAACTAAAATATAAATCTCGTAATTCTTTTGTCGTTGCGCACTTCAGATTGATATCGCGCACCGTGTACTTTTTAAGCATCGCGCCGACGGTTTTAAACATCGTTGCGCGTTTTACTTGTTTTTGAAATTTATCTTTACCGCAAACAAATACGACAGCGTCCCCCGCTTTTATGCCGCGATATTTCACTGTAGCCGCGCGCGTCTCAACTTTTTTCTTTCCGCCGCGGATAGCCTGAAAAATATCTCGATTTACTGCGCGGAATCGTAGTGTGTGTGTTTTATAAAGTAGATCAGACATAATTTACACCCTCCCATAATCATCCTCATGGCGGACGATGTCGCCTTCATCAAACTCGCCGAAGCTGATTTCAATAAGTTTTCCTCCGTGCTCTGAAAACAAACGATGCTTCGCGCCGGCTGGCACATGAACAGTCGCCCCGGGCTTATGCCGAGTTTCGGTTTCGTCCACGACCGTGCCGACATCCCCTTCTATAACAACCCAGGTTTCACTGCGCTTTTTATGACTCTGCAGTGATAACCGTGACTTCGGATTGATCTCAATAACTTTCAAGTGCCACCCGTCGCCGGAGCTTAGGTTTGTGAAGCTGCCCCATGGGCGCTGAACTCGGCTACTGTACATGACATTTCTTATATTTCTTTCCGCTTTCACACGGACACGGATCATTTCTCCCGATTTTTTGGTTGGCGTAGGGGTTGGTCAGTTTCGGAGTTGGGAAATTTGGATTTGGAATTTGTTTAGGATTTAGGATTTGGGATTTAGAACTTTCTTTCAGCCGTTCCATATTCTCCGCAACCCATTCATTAAAACTTGAAAGGAGTTGCTGAAAGAGTATGTGTCCTTCGCGCTTGTATTCCACGAGCGGATCGTGCTGGCCGTAGGCGCGGAGACGCACGGCGTCGCCGAGGGCCTCAATGTCCGAGAGGTGGTTCATCCAGAGCATGTCCAGCATTTGGAGGGACGTGGCGAGGCCGGTGGGCGAAAGAGGCGTTGTTTTTTCTTCCGCGCCCTGTGTTTCGTCCGCCACGCTTGACGCTAAACGCTTGACGCTAAACGCTATGCAGCCCTTTTCTAGCATCTCCTGCCGCTTTCTATATATAGTAAGGCGCTGGCGGTTCAAAACGTCGTCGTATTCCAGTAAATGCTTGCGGGAGTCAAAGTGAAAGCCCTCAACGCGGCTCTGTGCCTCGCCGATGGCGCGGGAGATGATGCCGGCGCTGATGGGCATATCGTCCGGCACGTGCAGTCGTTCCATCAAGCGCTTTAATCTATCCCCTGCGAAAATGCGCATCAAATCATCTTCAAGCGAAAGGAAGAATTGCGAGGAGCCCGGGTCGCCCTGGCGGCCGGCTCTGCCGCGGAGCTGGTTATCAATGCGGCGAGCTTCGTGCCGCTCGGTGCCGATGACGTGGAGTCCTCCCGCATTGCGCACCTTTTGCGCTTCAAGAATTTCCGGCGGGTTGCCGCCCAAAATAATGTCCACACCGCGGCCAGCCATGTTGGTGGCGACCGTCACTCCGCCGAGACGACCCGCTTGCGCGATGATTGCACCTTCGCGCTCGTTGTTTTTCGCGTTCAGGAGTTCGTGCGGGATGCCGGCGCGCTTCAATCGCCGCGCGAGCTCCTCGTTTTTCTCAATGGAGACGGTGCCGATCAACACCGGCTGGCCTTTCTCGTGACGGGCTTTGACATCCGCGATGATCGCGTCGTATTTCGCGTCAACGGTTTTGTAGATGAAGTCGGTTTCATCGGTACGCACCATTTCGCGGTTGGTGGGAATGGTAACCACTTCCAGCTTGTACACCTTATCAAACTCTTCGGCGGAAGTTTGCGCCGTGCCGGTCATGCCGCCGAGTTTTTTGTACAATCGGAAATAATTTTGAATGGAAATCTGCGCGTAGGTACGGGACTCCTGATTGACGCGCACGCCTTCTTTCGCTTCAATCGCCTGGTGGAGTCCGCCGGAATATCTGCGGCCTACCATAAGCCGTCCGGTGAATTGGTCAACGATAATAATCTCCCGCCCATCAGGGCGAGGCTCGCCCCGACCGCTCGGGGCGGCACCGTCTTTCACTACATAGTCGCGGTCGCGGAGATACAATCCGTACGCTTTTAAGCTTTCTTGCAGATAGTGCGTGAGGCGGAGATTTTCGGGGTCGTAAAGATTTTTAACGTTCAACTCTTTTTCCACCTTATCAATGCCGCTGTCGGTGATGTTTGCGGCATGCTCTTTTTCATCAACAATATAATCCGTGTCTTTAACGAGACGGCTGACAAGACGCGCGAACGTTTTATACAGTTCGCTGGATTCCGTATCCGGAGCGGAAATGATGAGCGGCGTGCGCGCTTCGTCAATCAAAATGCTGTCAATTTCATCAACAATGGCATAGTGCCAGCCACGCTGCACTTGGTCCGTGGCGCGGTTCACGAGGTTGTCGCGGAGATAGTCAAAACCGAATTCGTGGTTAGTGCCGTAGGTGAGGTCCGCGGCGTATGCTTCGCGGCGCGTTATAGGCCGCAAAAATTCTTCCTGCACCAAAAATCCGCCGGTCGTGTCGCGTTCCTTATCAATCAGCGCTTGATCGCCTGCCGGCACGTGGTAGGTGGGGTCATACATCACGGCGCCTTCGTGGATAAGACACGCGACGCTCATCCCGAGCGCGCGATAAATTTGTCCCATCCAAACCGCGTCGCGTTTCGCGAGATATTCGTTGACGGTTACGACGTGCACGCCATCCCCTTTTAGGGCATGAAGATACGCGGGCGCGGTTGCGGCGAGCGTTTTCCCTTCACCGGTGCGCATTTCCGCGATTTTTCCTTCGGCAAGCACGATGCCGCCCATGAGCTGCACGTCATAGTGCCGCTGGCGGAGCGTGCGTTTGCCTGCTTCGCGCACCAGCGCGAATGCGCGGGGCAAAAGTGCCTCTATGGTTTCGCCGTTGCGCGCGCGTTCCCGCAGTTTTTTGCTTTCATTCAACAAAAAATCATCACCAAGCGGCGCGATTTCCGCTTCAAGCGCGTTGACCTCAATGACGACCTTCTTGAGTTTTTTGATTGGGCTAAAAAGGCCGAAAAAGTTCATAGCACGAGTCTAGCACTAAAAAAGTGATTTTGCCATTGACGGTGAGGTTTTGTTGCTATAATATTGCTGATTAGTAGGCCTCTATTTGGGAGGACATCATGGCAGAGGAAACGCCAGGTACCCCGGAAGGTGGCACCGTGGAGGCGCATCCGGCAGCAGAGGTGCTACAACTGACGCATCCGAAGTCGGATGAGTCGCTGCGGTCCATCGGGGTGAATGGCGAGTATCGCTCCAAGGCGGGATACGGCCACTACGGTGAGTACGGTCAGTACGGACTGAAGCACGCCATCCTCTACTTCCTGGACGAGTTGCTCGCCGGGGACTTGGACGAACTGCCCGCTCCGCACATCGTCCTCGGTCCGATCACGCTGAAGTTGTGGCGGGACTCGGGCGAGTATGTCGCGTACGGCGAGCCGACAGGCAACCCGGTGCCGCGTACGCGGATGCCGTCGATGGAGCTTTTCTCTTCGTCGCGCGAAGATGAGCTGGGACACAACTTGCGGAAGTTCGCGGTGAACAGGAACTGGCTTATGCTCGTTGTGAATTTCAGCCCCGTGCGTCAGCTGTGCATCTGGAAGAAGCCGGGTGGCGGATACGGCATCGCCGGTTTCGGTATTCCGAAGACCGTGGAGGAATGGAACTGGCATCCGCACAGTTAGTGCCCGTCAGACGGGGCGATAAACGAAAACGGGAGTCTGGCTTCGCCAGACTCCCGTTACTCATTACTTCTGCCTTGAAAGTATATTTTTTAACTTATCCTTCACCTCTGTCACGGCGACGCGGATGTCCCAGTCCTCGTGCTCGGCGCGCGCGATGTTTTTGCTTGTTGCGTCCAGGTTTACTTCTGCGCGGAAGACAGGTCCTTTCTCGTGATGCTTCGTGGTGCGGGCGATTTCAACGACCGCAAGCACGTCGGTGCCGTTGCGTTCGTGCCGCTGGACAAACTTATCAAGCGAGCCGATTTTTTCGTTAATGTATTCGGTGATCGCGGGCGTCAAATCTAAATTAGTTGCTTTGATGGTTATTTTCATGGAGTGATATCGTGCGTTTTTTTTAATTCGCGTTATTTTTATTGTCCAATTCGCGATATTCGCGAACACTATACATAAATAACTTCCTCCTCTAAAGTTATACCAAATTTTTTCTTTACTTGCGACTTTACGAGTTTAATAAGCGACTTCACGTCATCTGCTGACGCGTCTAATACATTCACGATGAAGTTCGGATGCTTTGGTGAAATCATCGCGCCGCCGTAGCTCACGCCTTTGACGCCCGACTGCGCGATGAGATACGCGGCGGGAACCACCGGAAACGGATCATTCTTCACAGGAATCGCCAACCCGCGCAGACTGAACGCTGACTTACGCAGAGCTTCCGCGTAGTTCCGCGTGCGTTCCGCGTAAATCTGCGCTACTGGGACGTTTTTGAAAATGCTGCCGATGTTCGGATAATCCATCGGGTGCCGCTCCTCGCGGTAGCGGATTTTCTCGGCGACTGTCCTTGCGATGACGGCCGGATCCCCCGTCTTCATTTGTAGCGTCGCCGTGAGAATTATTTCCTCGCCGTCGTTGATTTTGAAGATGCTATTGCGGTAGCCGAACGCGCATTCGTTTGCCATGCGCTTCATAAGGCGCGGCTCTTTGTTTTTGATGTTCAAGCTCGCGACTTCAAAAATAGCATCTTTTGTTTCGCCGCCGAAGGCACCGGCGTTGCCGCGAATGGCGCCGCCGACGGTTCCGGGAAGTCCGCCGGCCCACTCCAACCCGGCGAGTCCGTGGATGGCCGCGAAGTCCACAAGTTCGCGCATGAGCATCCCGCTCCCCACGCGGATTTTTGTTTCGTCGGCAGAGAGGTGTTGAACGGCGGGCTTGATGACCAAGCCGTCGAATCCCCCGTCATTGATGAGTAGGTTTGTTCCGCCGCCGAGAATGAAGATGTCACGGTTTTTCCGTTTGACCTTTCTCCACTCTTTAAGCGCGGCGATGATTTCATCAGCGGACATTGGCGCACAAAAATATCGGGCGGCGCCGCCGATTTTATAGTTGCTATAGGTGCTCAATTTTACGTTACGCTGGAATATCATAAATAAAATAATTCAGGTGAAGACCTGAATGTGTCCGTACATGACAATGTGCCGACTTCCGCGCTTAGAGGGACTGCAAGTGGTGACCTCCAATTCTATTTGTGTTGAACGAGTGCGCAGCCTGCAATCCCTCAAAGCGTGTAAGCGCTACGCAATTAGTATACAACATTATAAGCGAAGGTAAAACCAAAAGCCCGTCTTGCGACGGACTTTTAGCCAAATAGATTGGTGCGATTCCCGAGTTGATATCATCGCCTGGGAACACGACACTCATTCAATAAGCAGTATAGCGCGGGAGGCAGCATTTTGTCAAGTGCTTGTACTTTACGCTAAAAAATGTTTTCATAATAATTTATAACAAAATTATTTCCTAACTCTGTCAAGTACTCCGGAAAAAGTTGAATGGCGACAACATCGCCTCTCCATCCCCTCTCCCCTACTAGCTCCGGGTACTTTAACGCGTAGAATTCCGAGATCTTTTTAAACTTCCGGATCTTATCATAAGTCATGTTGTCCTCGGGCTTGGTTTCAGCTCCCCTTTTAGCGAGCAAGGTTTTCACCTCTATAAATAGAAGCCGCCCATCTTTTGCCTTCGCGACAATGTCAATTTCCCCGAATTTCTGCCGGTAGTTTCTTGTGATGATTTTGCAGCCACTTTTTACGAGGTGCTCCACAGCAATCTCTTCGCCGAGATCGCCGATGGTTTTAGTTGATATCATATCCGTTACAGTGTTTGACGTTAAACACTATATCACTGTAGCGCAAACAATGTTTGACGGCAAACAATGTTTGCGATCAGGTGTTTAACGTCAAACACTGTTTTGTGGGGAATGTTTCACGTCAAACACCGGCAACGGAATGTTATTACGCAAAAATAAGGCAAAGTTAAAGTTAATAAGGCAAAACTAGCAACTTTGCCGTATTATTTTGTAATTGTTTGCCGTCAAACCTGCCTGCCGGCAGGCAGGCACTGTTTCGCGCGATGTTTGACGTTAAACAAGGCATTTGTAAGCAATTGTTTGCCGTCAAACATCAAAACGTAAAACACAAGCAATTGTTTGCCGTCAAACAATCATTCTGGCTGTGGGACATCAAAAAAGTGTAATAAAGTGTTTGACGGCAAACAATTGTTTTGGCAAAAATGACAAAAGTGTAGGTTTAATCAACCGATTGGATTACAGAGAAAATAGGTGGAAATGACGTCAAAAAATGTTTCACAAAATGTTTCACACTACCAAAATAAGTCAATCGGATAGGTTTAATCAACCGATTGGATTATTTGCAAGGCGTGAAACAATTTATCTGTAAAAAATATTGTGCGACAGATATGTAAAGTGTAACGGCCGACCACTTTGTGGTCGGCCGTTGCGTTCGTCGCTGCTTAGCTCTTCTTGTTCGCGCGATGCGTCGCGAGGGCTTCTGCGGTATTGGCAAGCCACGTTGCGTTCGCGATGAATCTTGCCCCGCTTCTGTAGATGTCCATGTCGGCGGGAAGATCGCCTGATCTGTGCGCTTCTGCGACTTCCTTGAGGGCGAGAGCGATATCGCCGCGCTCGCATTCCGGGAGTTCAAGTAGTATGTGCCCAAGGTGAAGGGAGGCAATCACCTTCCCGACGGCACTCCCGACTCCTCGCGACGCCTTCTCTCCGATCTCGCCGTTGACGGTGAGGTAGTTCGTGAGGGCATTCGAGAGTTGCATGCCGGCGAGCAGGGAAAAGTTCCCGAGGTCTCTCCTGAGTATCTCTTCCTCTCGCTGGTCCTGCGACAGGGGTTCGATCTGCTTGACCTGTCCGGGAAGGTCGTTGTTCTTCCGGCTGCGACGCGAGCTGTACAAGCTCGCCAGTCGCTCACACCAGTAGTAGATCCCACTTATCGCGAGTACGAGCAGCGTGAGCCCGACGACCGTCTGTCCGAATGGTGTCAGGAGTCCGTGTAAAGTATCCATATGACCTCCATGTGAAATCGTGTTTGGAAAGCTGGCTTCAGTGTATCGAGATTATCAAAGTTTGTCGAATGAAAAAGGAATCGCCGACTCCCGGGAAGGGGAGTCGGCGATTGGGTGCGTTCGCGGGGTGCTAGTGTCTCTTACCGACCTTCCCGCGCGTCTTCTTCTTGGGCCGGTAGAGGACGAGTTCGCGGCGCGTCGGTTCGAACACCGGATAGAGACCCTGTGCGATGTACCTCTTGCAGCGCTTCTGGAACCTCGGGGCACTCGCGAGGCTTGCCGCGGAGGCGTGGGTTGCCGGGATGAGAATCGATCTCAACTCCCGACAGACGAACCCCTCTCTCCGGAGCTGGGCGATGACGATCGGCTCGTAGATATGTTCTCCGATCGTCGCCTCGGGCCATCTCGTGACGTTCCTGGACATTCCGATTCTCCTTCTTGATGAACCGAATGGCGGGGGACTCCGGACAGTTCTGTTTACTCCTTTCTGTTAAGCGACAGCGGGAACGTCCGGCGCCTTCACGTCCACGATGTTGTCGACGTTCTTGAGCAGAATGTAAACGCTTTCCAGCGAACGAGGAATTTCGAATTCCACATTGCCGCAGACCCAGTCGGCGTTGAGGCTCTGCGTCGTGCCGTGGAAGATCTCCAGCAGTCGCTGCCATGCTTTCTGCGTGACATCCCACGCCAGCTTCTCGCTGAGCGTGGTCGGATTCGCTCCCACGATGTCGAAGAAGAGCACGGACCGATGCGCATCGCCGCAGAGGCGTTCTACGGTGAACGTGCGCCGCAGGATGCTTTTCGTCGTGTGGTGTTCCGGTCCGTGGTCGGGGACCGTTTCCTTGTCGAGCTGTACGCAAATCGCGACAGCCCCGGTGATCCGTTGCATCATCGCGATTCCTCCAAATGAAGAAGTGGTTTCTCTGTGATTTTCTACTGTAGAACAGTATAGCGCGTTCTCTCGCGTTTGTCAACGTATTGACTTGGCCAACCGCGGACCATAATATAGAAATCATGGCATTCACAAAAGAACAATTCGCAATCCTGCGATTGAAATTGGAGGAAACTCTCGCCGATATTAAAGACGAGCTTAAAGGCGTTGATGGGAAAGTGACGGATATGGGCAGTGACAACGATCACCTCGAAGAAGAAGAGGATGAGGCGGAGGAGTTTTCTGTCAACGTTGCGATTGCGGGTGGATTGAAGGATCGCCGCGAGAACATTGAAGTTGCGCTCCAAAAAATGGACGAAGGAAAATACGGGAAGTGCGAGAAGTGCGGCATGGACATCGGGATGGATGTACTCATGGCCGACCCGGAATCGCGACTCTGCAAGCATTGCAAGGGAGGAGAGAAGTAGCCCTTCGATAAACTCAAGGACTACGGATTTTATCGCCCGAGCGAAGCCCCGTCAGACGGGGCGAAGTCGAAGGCGTACGTTTGCAGTATTCGCATCAGAACCTATCTCAAACATATCCCAAGCCGCGTTCGTCGCGATTTACTCATTCCCGCAAGGCTTGCCGAAGGAGCTGTAGCCCCAGCGTTACAGCGACTGAGGCGTAACGCAGCGGGATGAGCAAATCGCGCGAACCCTTCGGGATACGGCCAATTCCAGCGATTCCTGCGTCGCAACTTCCTCGGAGTATCCAGAGGATACACCTTCGGTCGTCGCTCCTAGGACTCGCTGGAATTGACCGGTATCGCGGCTGGGATATGTTTGAGATAGGTTCTAACCGAGCCCAATTCGCGATATTAGCGATTACTATATATGAAAAATTTTTCTAAACTCTACTCCGCGGAACTTGACGGCATTGACGCGCGGCTCATTGAAGTGGAAACGGATGTGAACGTGGGGCTGCACAGCTTCGCGATCGTCGGACTCGCCGACAAGTCCATCTCCGAAGCAAAAGAGCGCGTGAATTCCGCGTTGAAAAATATCGGCGCCAAAGCGCCGAATCGCGAAAACCGGAAAATCGTGGTGAATCTCGCGCCGGCGGATGTGAAGAAAGTCGGCTCGCACTACGACCTCGCGATTGCCCTCGGGTATCTTTTGGCAACGGGACAGATCGCGCCCGTAGATACAAAACGCAAATTGTTCCTCGGTGAACTTTCGCTTGAAGGAAATCTCCGGCCGGTGGGCGGGGTGCTGAACATGGTGCGCGCGGCGGCGGACAAAGGGTTTGATGAAGTATTTGTGCCGAGTGCCAATGCCCGCGAAGCGGCGATTGTGGAAGACATCGCGGTGTACCCCGTGGCAGCTTTGCGCGAACTCGTTTCACATCTTGAAGGAAAAGCGGCGATTGCTGCGCAACCGAAAACCGAAATAACGGACGTGGCGGCGGGGACGGTGGACTTTGCCGAAATTAAAGGCCAAGCATATGGCAAGCGCGCCTTGACCATTGCCGCCGCGGGCGGACACAACATCTTTATGGTCGGCGCTCCCGGCGGGGGAAAGACCATGCTCGCCGAGGCATTTGCGGGAATCCTCCCGCCGCTCACAACCACGGAGGCGCTGGAGGTGACACAAATATACAGTGCTGCCGGCATGCTTCGGGAGGCGCCGTACATTTCCGCGCGTCCGTTCCGCTCGCCGCACCACACGGCTTCACCCGTGGCCATCATCGGTGGGGGAACCAATCCGCGTCCCGGTGAAATCAGTTTGGCACACCGCGGCGTGCTTTTTCTTGATGAGATCCCGGAATTTCGCCGCGACTTGCTGGAAGCGCTGCGCCAGCCGCTGGAGTCAGGGAAAGCGCACATTGCGCGGGCGAACGGCAACACGGTGTTTCCGGCGCGGTTCACGCTTGCCGCGGCAATGAATCCGTGCCCCTGCGGCTACTATGGCGACGAGGAGCGGGCATGCACCTGCGCTGCGCACGAGGTGCTCCGCTATCAGAAAAAAGTATCCGGGCCGCTCATGGACCGCATTGATATCCAAATCCGCGTGCCGAGAGTGAAGCCGGAGGAACTTCGCGCGAAATCTATGAACGGCGAAACAAGCGCGGAGGTGCGCGCCAAAGTGATTGCCGCACGCGGCGTGCAAGCCGAACGGTTTGCGCGGCTGGCAGTGAAGGCAAAACACCGCCCTCGCGTGAACGCGGAGATGACGTCCAAACAGTGCGACGACTATATTATTTTTACCGCCGGAGCAGAAAAGTTTTTAAACACCGCGCTCAAAGGCGCCCAGCTTTCCGCTCGTGGATATTTCCGTGTGCTGAAGGTTGCGCAAACGATTGCGGATTTGGAAAACGCCGAGCAAGTATCCGAGGCGCATCTCGCGGAGGCGTTCGGGTATCGGTTGCGGAATCAGGAAATGTAGATCGGGTATCGCGCGTGAGGGTATAACGGTTTAGTGAGAAATATCTTTTTTGTGTCATTCCCGCGAAAGCGGGAATCCAGAGACCCATCTTTGTCGACAACCCTCCTTTTGCTCCAGCGGTTTCCGCTCGGAGCACTGCAACTCGCTACAAACCGCGCACGCCTGCCTGCCGGTAGGCAGGTTTACCGGAACAAGGCGAACTCAACCTCCACGAGCACATAAGGCGTTATGTGCTTGTTTCGGGATTCATACAGCGCCGTTGTTCCGACGTCGCGGTTTTTTGCTTCGCGCAGTGCCATCCTCGCTCCAACATGCCGGAGCAAAAGGAGGGTTGTCTCCCTGCGCTCCTCACTTTAGGGTGGTGGGAGTGATGACAATGTAGCCCTGCCTGCCGGCAGGCAGGGCCGCGCGCTTTTGATTTTAGGTGCATTGTCGTCATTGCGAGCCGCTAGAGGGCGGAGAAGCAATCTCACAATCTCGTCAGCCATTCGCCCATTCGCGCGAATGGGCGAATGATGGGTGTTAGCATAAATGGGCCAATCGATTGGCTTATTTATTTGCGTCTCGAGTTATCCACAGCGCAATTATTGCTTTTAGAATAAATAGTCGGGTAGAATGAAATAGATGAATTCGCCAATAACAGCAAGGCAAAAAGAGTTACTCGTCGTTCTTTACGAATATATTAAAGACAGCGGCTATCCACCAACGATCGGGGAAATGCGGCAACGGCTTGGTGTCGCGTCCAATCAATCCATTCTTGACTTGCTCGGGAAGCTCAACGAAAAAGGTTTCATTAAACGGAACGAGGGAAGCGCGCGCAATATAGCAATTCTGCCGATGGGCTACGAAGAACTGGGCAGTCCATCTCTTGCGCCCTTTCTTGGCGTTGTCGCCGCAGGGGCGCCGATTGAGGCAATAGAGGTGAGCGGCAACTGGCAAGAAGTGCCCGGTGGCTTGTCGCGACTGCAGTCCGATATTTTTATGCTTCGCATTGCCGGTGATTCGATGATTAACGCCGGCATAGATGACGGCGATGCCGTGCTCGTCCAAACAAAAAGGGAATTTGTTTCCGGAGAGATTGTTTACGCGGAAACGGGCGAGGGCGCAACAATCAAGCGTTTCATCTCCGAAGACAAGCCGCCGTATGTATATTTGAAACCGGAAAATCCAAAATATAAAAATATTCTTTTCACCGACGAGGTGCGGCTGAAGGGGAAAGTCATATCAGTATTTAATAAGGATCAATGGAAATCAATAAAATAACAGTTATGGAAATAGAAAAACCAAAGTCACATTCTCCGGTTGTTCACGATAATACAGAAGAAGATCTCATCCTCGTGCCGCCTAGCGTTTTGGAAAATAAGCTTGAGTCATTTGAGCATTATTCGCGCGCGTCCGGTACTATCGGTAGCGATATTGCTCTTGCCATTACATTCATTGTTCCACTGCTAACGTCCGCTGATTTCAAGAGTTTCGGTCCAATTTCAGGCGCAACTATTCAGGGTGCGTTCTACATCGGCGCCATTGTTGTATTAATTAAGATTGTTTACGGCTATCTTCAAATTAAGAACGCACCTGTAAAAAGTAGGGGAGGTATCGTGCACGACCTACTTGTGAAAAAAGATAAAAAATATAAGCGACCAAAATAATAACTATGCCGACAAAGAAACCAAATAAAACCGAAGAGGTCATCGCAAAGATTTTTAAAGACAGCGAGCTCGCGTACGGCCTGCGCGAATTTGAGAGCATTGATATTTTTTCCGCGCTTGAAATCACCGAGGAAGAACACGGCAGGTATTACCTTAAAGATCTAAAAACCGGCAAGAGTCGTTTTGTCTACGACGAGAAAAAAGGAAACGGCAAACCGGAAGAAATCGTCCGTCAGCTCTGGCTTTATAAATTGAACAAGCATTATAAGTATCCGTTTGACCGAATGGATACGGAAAAGGATATTCATTTCGGGCGGGAGATTCACGCCAAAGCCGTTGATATTGTCGTTTACAAGACGGACAAAATCACCCCATATATTCTTATTGAAGTAAAAGCGCCGACCGAGAGTAAGGGCATCGAGCAAATGAAGGGCTACCTAAACGCCGAAGGGTCCGAAATCGGCGTCTGGTCCAACGGCGTCAAGCGGGTAATTCTCTACCGTTTTTATCCGCGTGAGTTTAACGACACGCTTCCGGATCTTCCGAAGGCCGACCAAACCATTGACGATCTTTTGGAAGCAAAGAAAACGTACTTTGAATACACCACAACCAAAATAAACCTCAAAGAAGCCATTGATTCCATGCAGGAGCTTGTCCTTGCCAATGCCGGAGTTGACGTTTTTAATGAAGTATTCAAGCTCATCTACGCAAAGCTCTACGATGAGTCCGAGGCGCAATTGCGTCCTGACAAAGAAGTGTTCTTTCGTAAATATCGCGACCCCGCAAAAACGTACAACACCATCAACGACCTTTTCAAGAAGGCAATCAAAAAATGGCCGGGTACGTTTTACGAACAAGAAAATATCAGCTTGTCTCCTGACCACCTCTCAATTGTTGTCGGCGAGCTTGAGCGTACGAGGTTATTCGGTTCCGACCTTTCCATTATTGATGAGGCGTTTGAGTATCTCATCCCCGAAGTCGCCAAGGGCAAGAAGGGGCAGTATTTCACGCCACGTCACGTCATCAACATGGCGGTAAAGATGCTGAACCCGTTGCCGGACGAATATATCATAGACCCTGCGGCCGGTTCGGGCGGTTTCCTTATCAGCGCAATGTATTCCATGCGCGACAACCATTTGCACGGTTCAGACGAAGCCATGCGCGAATATGCGAAGGAGCACTTGTGGGGCATTGATTTCGCGGAAGAAATTTCCAAAACATCCCGCGCGCTTATGCTTGTTGCAGGGGACGGCCGTTCGCACCTGTTTAAGCTAAACTCGCTTGACCCTCGCGAATGGCAGGGCGAGGATGCCCAGCTCTTGGACGCACGAGCGAAACTTCAAACGCGGCTCTTGGATATGGGAAGTTCCGCCGACAACGCGGAGAACAAAAAGACGTTTCATTATATGAATTTTGATGTTTTGCTCACCAACCCACCATTCGCGGGGGAAATAAAAGATCAGGGGTTGTTGCGTCAGTATTTTTTCGGCAAGAAAAAGGGCAAGCTCGTCAATAAAGTTGAGCGGCATATTCTTTTTATTGAGCGTACGTTGGATATGCTTCGCCCGGGCGGGCGCATGGCAATTGTCTTGCCGCAAGGAGTGCTGAACAATACGAATATGGAAAATGTTCGCGAATATCTTTTTGATAAAGCGCGGATACTCGCGGTCGTCGGTCTTCACGGCAATACATTCAAGCCGCACACCGGCACGAAAACAAGCGTATTGTTTTTAGAGAAATGGGATAAAGATGAAAATCCGCTCGTCGACTACCAGATTTTTATGGCAGTGTCCAAAAAAGCCGGCAAAGATACCTCCGGCGACTACATTTATAAGAAGGATGCGAGCGGCAACTATGTGCATGATGAGCGTAGCCACAGAGTGCTTGATCACGATCTGGACGAAATCGCGGAGGGGTTTTTGAAGTTTGCGAAGGAGGAAAAGATTAGTTTTTAAAATGAGTAAATACTTCAAACTAAATAATTTACCGTCCAATAGGAATTGGGAGAACGAGCGTGTTTTTGGAAAGGCTCGAGGTAGCCAGCACACAGCTACTCTTGAGGCGTTATTTGATAAACAGGTTTTGTTTTATTTAAGCGAGCGAATCATTAATCATCTTCTTGATTCACTAACCTTGAGTAAGTATATTCACTCGAATATACGAGATTTTAATGATTTTTCTTTTTTTACCGCGCCTGCGTACAAGGCATTAGAGGGTTTTTTATTTCAGATAGCCGAAGATTTAGACTTACCTGCTTCAGGAAATAATAATTTAGCGGGCAGTTATTATTTTGACGAAGATAAAGTAGATAAGTATATAGATAAATTATTGAAAGAGTTCGAAAAAGTTGCCGACGATGATAGAAAGCTCTCAACTTATGAGAAGCGCGACATTAAAGATCGCATAAAAGAGATGAAGGGGTTTTTGCAGCACTATCGGAATACACCAGCCCATTTCTATGGAGAATCAATAATTACCATAGAGGTGGCGGATAGAAATGCAAAAATAATTTATGGTGCGATAGATAACACCGCAAAAGTTTTACTTAAAGTTGGATTACTACAAATTAAAGACGATATTCACTAATTCAATGATCACCCACCCTATAATTAAAAAAATCTAAACTCGAAGGCGCGCACCGGTTGGATGAGGAATGCTATCAGTCGGAGCGGTGGAGCGTTCGCGAAGTAGCAGAAATTAAATTTTGAAAATATGGATGAGATAAAAGTTAAAGTTGCGGGAAAAGAATACGCAATAAATAATAGCGATAAGTATGAGCGTGCTAAACGCGAGGCTGGCGGAAATGCTTCTTCCGAGAAGATTTTTTCCATTTATGATCGCCTTGGAGGACTCATCAAAGACGAACACGGAAAACAAATAGAAAATGGGGCTTTTTGGGAGGCGTATAAAAGGAAAGAAGAGGAGCAACCCAAATATATAAAAATTCTCGAGGACAGAGAGGAGCGTTTAGAAGAGAGCGAAAAACAAACCCACGAACTTATGTTAAAGAACGTTGATCATAAGAGGGCATTTTTAGGTACTACGATGACTATTGCCGCCGCCGTTATCGCTGGATTGTTTATTTTATTCACAAATAACGATTTAGATAGTTACCTTCATTTGTTGGCTATAATTAGCGGCCTCGGTTTCGGATTTTTTATATTGAGTTCCAGTATTTACCTAACCGCGATTTTATCTCGGGAAAGTTTGTCGCTGGATAAGCAAGTACGATTTATTCGGGTATCTAAAAAAGATTTTATAGAGAAGGTGGGTGTTGAAATAACTGATATCGATAGTTATGAAAAATACAGAGAACAGCAATACAAAGAAGGAAAAAAGTTGGATCAAGAAATAGGGGGCTCACGCGAAATTTGGTTTGTTCTCGTAAATGCTCTATTCATACTTTCATTTTCCCTATTGCTAAGGATGTTCCTATTCAGTATCTAAGCTATGGTATATTCCATTTTCTATAAAGCATGAAGCAAACAAAAAGTCTGACGGAACGAGTTGATGATATGGTTAACGACGCATTTTTTCGCGCCGAATTTCCATTATACATCGAGAAAGAAAACTCTACATTCGGCAAGCTATTGCTGCAAGAAAATCTTATATCGTCCGAGGTCATTGCTCTTATAGTATTTTTGAAACACGCGGGTAATAAATTCTGTGAAGGTGAGTTATCAGAACTTGGTTTTAAAATAACTATAGATATTAGCGAACTTGAAACGTACACGCTTCGACAGCTTGCTAATTTGTTGAAAAAGTTTTTAGAAAAAGAAAAATTCCATAAAAAATTGGATAATTATATCACCATGAGAAATGGCATAACCCATAAAATGTTAATCAAATATCAGAGCTTCGAACAACTCAATACGGATGCTGAACGGATGCTTATTATGGGGGCAATAATTTTAGTGGATCTTGAAAATATCAGCGATGACTTCGTAAAATTATTAAGATGATCACCTATTCCATCATTAAAAAATCTCAACTCGAGGGCGCGCACCGGCTGGATGCGGAATTTTACTGCGTCTCCAATGATATAAGCGGTGATTTTGTACTCGGTGAAGACGCGGTTGAATTTGTTCAATATGGAACATCAAAAGAGCTCAACGAGGAGAGAAAGGGATTTCCCGTTTTACGCTTGAATGAATTTGATGACTTTTTTATTACTACCCCCGAAAAATACTGTAACAAAATCAGCGAAGAAGTTTTTAATAGTTTAAAATTAAAAGCAGGCGATGTTTTGATATGCCGCACTAACGGTAATCCGAAATTTGTAGGGAAATCCGCAGTGGTGCTTGAAGATACCGAGATTGCCTTCGCTTCGTACTTGTTCAGAGTAAGACCAAAAAAAGAAGTTATCAGCCCGGAATCTCTTGCCGCCTTTTTAAACTCAAAAGCTGGAAGAACTCAAATCGAAAGATTTTTGATGCCGAGTATCCAATCTAACTTTAGCCCGGCTCAATTTCGAGCAATCAAAATTCCTCTTTTATCGAGAGAGAAGCAAGACGAGATAGATGATTCAGTTAGAAAATCATTTTCTTTAAGGAACAACTCGCTGGCATTATACTCCCAAGCCGAAAATTTGCTTTTGGAGGAGCTGGGGTTGAGTAATTTCAAGGCCGAGGAGGAATTGTTTAGCGTTGTAAAACTTTCCGAAGTGAAAAATGTAAATCGCATTGACGCCGAGTATTTCCAGCCGAAGTACGAAAAGCTTTCGGTGCAGCTTAAAAAATCTAGTGCGAAAAAGTTAGAAGAGGTTATTGAAAATGTCGCGGCTAAATTTGACGCCGCCAAACAGCCGGACGAGATGTTTAAATATGTGGAACTCTCAAACATCAATGCGTCCACCGGCATTATTGATGGATTTTCTGAAGTGCTCGGCAAAGAAGCGCCGAGCAGAGCAAAACGGGTATTGAAAGTAGATGATGTTATTGTTTCAAGCGTAGAGGGTTCGCTAGAAAAAGCCGCGCTTGTACATGAAGATCAAAAAGATTTTCTTGCCTCAACCGGATTTTTCCAGTTCCGAAGTAAAGAAATTTTGCCGGAAGTAATACTTATACTTGCTAAAAGCCCGATCTTTCAGTGGCAGCTGGAAAAGCGTTGTGCCGGCACCATTCTTACTGCCGTGCCGAAAGAAAGCATAAAGGATATTTTGATTCCAGTTTTGCCAAAATCAATCCAACAAAAAATCGCCGAGTTAGTCCGGCAATCTCACGAAGCCCGTAAAAAAGCGAAAGAACTTTTAGAGGAGGCGAAGCGCAAAGTTGAGGAAATGATTGAAGGATAGATTTTTGCCGATGGAAAATTATTGAGTAGAAAAATTATGAAAAAATTCTGGTGTTCAAAGTGTAAGATGAATTTAGAGGGGACAGAAATAGAATCGATGGTCCTTCGCTCGGTAACAACTAGCAATGGCGAGATTGTTAGGCCGTATTTCTATATTCATAAAAGTTGTGGCGGAGGCGTAAATAGTATTGCGCTCGATTATTTGTGCGAATGTGGACACTCGTACGGCGCACATCCAGTAGTAAAGAGATTTGCCGATGGTGAATCTATTCCGCCTGCATATTCTTGCACAGAGTGTGTTTGTAAAAAGTTTGAATTGAAATCTGAAAAAGATAGGGAATAGGCGAATAACGAAAAATCTCCCGCGTTTGATAAAATAAACCAATGAACCAAACAATTCTTATTATCCTCGGAATCGTCATCATCGTCTTTTTGCTGACGCGGCGGGGGCGGGAGGGTATTGGCGGGATTTGCTCAATGGCGCTGGACCGGACGGTGAGGAAAAGCGCGAACAAGGAAAAAGCGCTGGCGTTGCTTCAAAAGGGCGGCGCGGTCGGGAATGAGGACATTCGCGAAGCCCTTGGCGCCTCTCGCCGATCCGTCACCCGCTACATGACCGAACTTGAGCGCGAAGGTAAAGTAGAGCAGGTGGGCGCCAGCGGCCGCGGTGTCATGTATCGCCTCAAATGACATTCTCACATTCTTGCCTCGCCTCGCCGTAGCATTTGCGAAGGCAGGAGAATGTGAGAATGTCACCACACGACCTAAATGGGCCAATCGATTGGCCCATTTAGGTATATTCCACAGTCGCGGGCTTATATCCCCAAGAATGGCAGGATCGCTTTCAATCCGTTGAATGACGTGGAGATGATGAGGTAGTTGCCGAAGATGCCATAGTTGAATGACGCGCCGGGTTTTGCGAATGCCGCATAGCGCGTAGGTACGCCGTTTATTTGTCCGGATTTGAACTCACCCTTTGCGCCCGGATCGTTGATGTAGAATGGGGCGAGGTTGGCTGATTCAAGCTGGGCAAACGCGGCTTGCGCGTCGCTGGGGATCGTGGATGGCTTTAACGCGGCAACATATCCCGGCCAATGGCCGTTGTTGTCAAAGTACGCGAAGCCCGTGAAGTCGTCGGCAACAAGACCTTTCACGGTGTCGGCGGCGAGTTCGGGGGCAAGCGCGTGAATGAAATCGCCGAACGGAACCTGATTTCCGTTGGAGGAAATCGCCAGCTCATCCATCACGTGCGGCGCGGAGTGGTTCAGCACTTCATGGCCAACCGCTGCTGTAATCGCGTCAACGGTCACCGCCGGGAGTTCAATTTGTCCTTGCGAGGGGAGCGGATTGGGGAAGAGCGAAACATGCGGCAGCGGCTGCGGCACTGTTACGGGCGGCGTTACAACCGCGGCCGGTGTCGGCGCTTTTGGAGTGAAAAGGAGCGGGTAGACAACGTAGTAACCCAAGAGTCCCAATGCGACAATGCCGACAACGCTTCCGCCGACGATGGCCGCGAGTTTTGCGGTGGGGTTGCCTGGAGTCGTAACACCCTCGGGAAGCTGACCGACGGTTTCCGGCGCAAATACCGGCGTTTCATCATCTAAGTCTTCCAATCGGATTTTTTTAGCTTCCGCTCCTGCGCCTCCGGAGGCGGAAAGTGTTTCCGCGTCGGACGTGAGTGAGCGGATGCGGACTTCCGGTCCCGGCGGGGGAGGAGTTTTCATTATAGACGGCGCCATCGGAGTTGGAACGGCGGAAAGAATTCCGGACGGAGCAACCGGCGCAACGTGCTGAAAGTCGCGCGTCATCGGCGGCGGGGGAGGCGGCGTGGGGCGCGGAGGAACCTGCGGAGGCGGCACGGGCCGGCTGGGGAATGGCTGGTTATTTACTAATGACTTCGGCGGAACGTTATTAAGATTTGATGGGAGATTGTCCATTTTTATATTGTAGCATATTCATTGACGCCAACCCTCTAGTCCTTTATATTATTATGCAGTGCGGGCAGTAGTAGGAGGTGAGCGATGACGTGGGATGAATTCCTGAAGCTGGATCTCAAAGGGCGCGAGGCCGAGATCCGATGGGATGTCGGGTCAGGCGAACGCGGGTGCATCGACAACATCATCTACTACGTCAGGACCGGGGTCGTCTCCGTGTACTGGCGCCTCACCGCTGTGCGCTGGGACGTGACAGCGCCATGGCGAAAGGTGGGCGAGGAAAGGGGCGGTAACATGGACGACCCAATCTTTCAGGTCGTCGGCAACCCGGAGAAGAAGGAAGACGGATCGGTGCTATTTCGTTTTAGTGGTGGCGAGGTGGAGATTTCTCCTCCTGAAGCCGATCGCCAGACGAAGATCATCTGTCCGCAGGCGGCCGACGGGTGGTAGTAGCATAATGCGAAGACCTCGATGGTGAATCCATCGAGGTCTTCTACTTTTTACAGATCCGCTGCTGTTGTCATCCCCGCGAAAGCGGGGATCCAGGATTTACAATTTCGAATTGGATTCCCGCCTGCGCGGGAATGACATCCGCGCGTCTACCCGCGCGACTTCTCCTCCTGTCCCATCGCCTTGAGCGACAGCCCAATCTTCCCATGCTCCGAGCGCACAACCTTCGCGCGCACATGGTCGCCGAGTTTCAGCACGTCTGTCACCATTTTCACAAATCCGTCTTTCAATTCGGAGACATGAATCATGCCGTCAGCCTCGCCGCCCAAGTCCACAATTGCGCCGAACTCCAGTATGCGCACCACATTGCCTTCCACAATGTCACCGACTTTATATTCTTTGGTGATGCCTTCAATTTCGCGCTTCGCGGCTTCGGCGATTTCGCTTGACGCGCCGGTGATGTACACGAAGCCGGTTTGGTCAATGTCGATGGACATGACGCCGGTCTTCGCGATGATGCCGTTGATCATTTTGCCGCCCGGACCGATAATGAGTCCGAATTTCTCCGGATCCATCGGAAGAATGATGATACTCGGCGCGTATTTGGAAAGCGTGGCGCGCGGAGCGGCAATGGTCTTCTCCATCGCACTCAAGATGTGCAAGCGCGCGGCTTTTGCCTGTGCCAAGGTCTTTGCCGCCATTTCCACCGTGAGTCCCTGAATTTTTACGTCAAGCTGCACCGCATTCACGCCGTCTCTTGTGCCCGCGATTTTGAAGTCCATATCACCGTAGTGGTCCTCCGGCCCCTGGATGTCGGTCAGGACTTTATATTCGCCGTTTGCTCCGGTCATGAGCCCCATTGCGATGCCCGCCGCGAGTTTTTTCATCGGCACGCCCGCGTCCATTAAGGCCATTGAACCGGCACACACCGTCGCCATGGACGATGAACCGTTGGACGAAAGAATTTCCGAGACCAGACGGATCGCGTACGGAAATGTTTCTTTTGTCGGGAGCAAATTTACGAGCGCTTTTTCCGCCAAGGCGCCGTGTCCGATTTCACGCCGTCCCGGGCCGCGCATGGGGCCGGTTTCGCCGACGGAATATTTCGGGAAGTTGTAGTGTAAGAGGAACCGCTTCTTTCCGGAGAAGTCCATGGTCTCAACCAGCTGTTCGCCGGACGGCGGCGCCAATGTCACGACCGCTAATGCCTGTGTGTTGCCGCGGATGAAGAGCGCGCTACCGTGCAGGCGTTCAAACACGTGTGTTTCGGTGTAGAGGTCGCGCACTTCGTCCAGTTTGCGTCCATCCGGACGGCGTTCCTTGGTCAAAATCTGTTCGTGGACAAGCACGTCAACCGTGTCCTCAAACAAGTGCTCGGCCATGCCAAGGGAGGTTGCGTCCGCTTCGCCTTCTTTCAAGTGTTCCATCAGTCCGTCGTGTACGGTCGCCATCGCCTCCTGCCGGGCAACTTTTTCTTTGGTGTAGACTGCCGTCTCAATTTTATCTTTCAAGTATGCCGCGACTTTCTTTTTTAACTCTTCATCCGGCTCCGCGAGCGGGAGCGCCGCTTTCGGCTTGCCGATTTCTTTCACCATTTTTTCCTGCAGCGCCACAAGCTTCGCGATTTCTTTTTGCGCGAGCGTGAATCCTTCCACGGTCGCGTCTTCCTGCGCCTCGCGGCCTTCAAGCTCAATCATGTTGATGCGGTCCTTGGTGCCGGAAACGAACGCGTCAAACGTCGGCTCAATAACGTCGGGCAATTTCGGGTTGACGTGCAATGTGCCGGCAATGGAGGCGATATTCACTCCCGCGACCGGGCCGCCCCACGGAATGTCCGAGATGGCGAGCGCGGCGGACGCGGCCATGAGCGCCGTAAACGGGTGGTCGTTTTCTCCGTCAAATGAAAGTACGGTAAGAATCACCTGGATTTCGCGGCGGATGCGCTGGTCAAACAGTGGCCGGATGGTGCGGTCAACGAGGCGGCCGGCTAAGATTGCATCGTCCGGCGCCCTGCCTTCGCGGCGCATAAAGCGGCTGCCGAGAATTTTTCCGACGGCATAGAAGCGCTGTTCGTAATCAACGGTGAGCGGCAAATAGTCACCCTTTGAGGAGTTTTTACTCATGACGGCGGTCGCCAAGACGGCGGTGTCGCCATAGCGGCAAATGACCGCGGCGTTTGTCTGCTCGGCAAGCCGCGAAACTTCAAGCGTCAACGGACGCCCCTGAAAGTCTATCGTAAATGACTTTTTATTAAGATCCATGCTAATGATGCCTCTGGTGTCTCGGGAAGTCCGCGCCAGAGAATCACGAAGTAAGAATGATGAATCAAGTACTCGCCCCTTCATCCATCGTTCTTAGTTCCTGACTCCCGCACTAACTCCCGCAATTATCCGTACGGCTTTTATGTATATTGTAGCGCTTCGACTTCGCCCCGTCTGACGGGGCTTCGCTCAGCGAGTAAAAACTTTATTGCCTGAGTTTATCGAAGGCCTACAATAATGTTTAATAATTTATACTTGACCTTTTTTTAATAATATCTTCGGAATGTCCTCAAGGGCGATAAACTCATCCGCCACTTCTTTGATTCTCGCGTTCGTGCTGCGGCTGAACGCGGCGACCTCCACCGTGCGTCCTTTGCCCCACTTTAAGTATTCCACGAGCGGCACAAAGTCGCCATCGCCGGTCACGAGCACCACCGCGTCCAAAAATTCCGCCATGCGGATGGCATCTACCGCCATGCCCACATCCCAGTCGGCCTTTTTGGCTCCGGAAGCGAAAATCTGAATGTCTTTCATTCGGAGTTCAATGCCCACACGGCGGAGCGCGTCAAAAAATGACGCCTCGGGGGTGAGACCGGAGGCGGCGCGTCCTTCCGCCGGAGCTTGCACCGGATGCGAGTCATGCCCGCCTTCTACGTCGGATTTCACCACATAGGCGATCGCGCGGATGAGCTTCCGCCCGGCAAGGAGCGTCTTTAAGAGCTCCTTGTAGTTCACGCGCGAGCTGTAGAGATTCTTCGCCGAGTGATAGAGGTTCTGGATATCAATGAAGATGCCAACCCGCTGTTCTTTGTTTTTGATCGCTGCCATAAAATTTCTTACTTCTTACTTAAGCCCCAGCTTCTTTACTGTCGCAGTGTGCGCTTTGGCATCATTTTTTGCGAGATAGGCCAAAAGGCGGCGGCGTCTGCCGACCATCTGCAATAACCCGCGGCGGGACGTGTTGTCTTTCGGATTCTTTTTCAAGTGCGCCACGAGTTCGTCAATGCGGCGGGAGAGAATGCCGATCTGCACCGGAGATGAACCGGTGTCGGTGTCATGCATGGCGTGCTCTTTGACAATAATTTTCTTTTTTCTTGGAGTTAACATATGAGTTTTGGTAATGGTTCGACTATGCTCACCAAATAAATATTTCCTGAGCTTGTCGAAGGAATACTCTACTTTTTAAGTTTAAGAATAATGCGTTTCTCAGCCGCTTTCACCGACGCAATGTGGAACGTGTACGACTTACCCAATTCCAGTTGCTTTTTCATCTCATCAACGCCGCCGAACTCCGACACGTGGATGAGTCCTTGGATGTCCGCATCCAGCGCCACAAACGCGCCGAATGGGTTAAACTTTGTGACGGTTCCCTGCACATCGGTGTCGTCTTTATATTTCTCCGGCACCTTGAGCCACGGGTCTTCCTGAAGGGCTTTAAGCGAAAGCGAAACGCGGCCGTCCTTGATTTCAAGGATTTTCGCTTTGATGGAATCATTCACCTTCACGATTTCTTTCGGATTTTCAATGAGGCGATGGCTCAATTCCGAAATGTGGATGAGACCTTCAATGTCCGGGTTGTCGGCAAAGCGCACAAATGCGCCGAAGTCCGCGACTCCCGAAACAATGCCTTCCACCATGTCGCCCACCTTGTACTTCTCCAAAAGCTCCTTCACGTTCGTGCTCATGGTCTCGCGCTCGGAGATGATGAGTTTGTTTGTGCGGGGATTGAGGTCAATGATTTTCACCTTCAACTCCTGCCCGATGAATTTCTTGAGTTCTTCAAGGATCTTCCCCTTATCGCCGTCTTCAATGTGCGGATAGTGGTCGGGGGTAAGTTGCGACACCGGCAGGAACGCTTTGACGTCGCCGATGGGCGCGATGAGTCCGCCGGAGTTCGCCGCAGTAATTTTTACGGTGACGATTTCGCCACGCTCCAACAGATTTTTGATATCCTGCCACGCGCGCTGCTTGCCTGCCTCGGCGAGCGAGAGTTCAATGTAGCCGTCGTCATTTTCCGGATCAACGATTTTCGCGCTGACTTTATCGCCCGGCTTCAATGCTTTAATGGCTTCCGCGGCATTGGAAAACTCGGCGCCGTACACAATGCCGGTGCCGAACCTGCCAAGATCAAAATAGGCGGACTTGGTTCCTTTACTTAAAAATACCGCTTCAACGAGGTCGCCGTGTTTTAACGTGGCGAGCAGCCCGGAATCGCCCTTCAACAGCTGTGTAATCGGCGAATTCAACTTCTTCGGAATGGTAATAGGCATACGATAGTAATGAAACAACGGGAATGAGATTTTAATAATAATGTACGTCAGCCGCGCATTCCCATACGCAACCTCCGCAATTACTCCAAATGATAACGGAGATAGTGGGAAAATGCAAGTGTTGCGTCTAAAACTTGAAACCCCATCGGGCCTTGCGGCTGGATGGGGCGTTTATATCCTTATCTTATATACCTTTGAGTATTTGTCAATAGGCGCGAAAAACGAGAAGCGGCCGCAGGTTTGAAAACCTGCGGCCGCGGTGCGCGCGGTGGGGCTCGTGTGCCTACTTCGGCGGGTCCTCGGTTATGCGTAGGCCCGGCAGGCGCTCCTCGATGTAGGTCGTCCAGTATACGCGATGATCGATCATTGTGAGCTCGAGATACGACCGCCAGTAGCCGCCCTCCTCCCACCATTCCCAGTTCCAATATTCACGGGTCGTGGGATCCCCGCTGATGCCGATGTCCTTCTTCTTTGGTAGCGCGAGCTTTTCCACCCCCATGAGCTTCACGAGCTCGTCCTCTGTCATGTTGAGTGGGATCTTCTCGTACGCGTTCGTCACTGGGTTTTCCGGGATACTGGCCCGTTCTCCTTCTCCCTTTTGCGCCGTGGTCGGAGCCACTAGCTTCTCCACCGTCGCACGCGGAAGCTTGGCCGCCTCTTTCGTGGGGTCGGACGCGTCGCCGTGCCCGGTCTTCGCCGAACCCGTCTTCGTATCCGTTGTCTTCGCCTTCGTCTCGGTCGGGAGCGGGAACGCCCCGGTGATCGCCTCAACGCCGAAGAATGCAGCTCCCGCGATGACGAGGAGTGCGGTGATGGTCTGGACAAACGAGTTGCGCAACATGGCTAGCCTCCAAGCTTGGAGTTATGAGCCGCGGTCGCACATCGCAACGATGTACGAAACCATCGGCATACTGCTGTGAATAGTAACAGAAGTTTCGGCGTTTGTCAATGGTGCCGCAGAAAGCCGGCGAGTTGTATTTGAAGATTTTTTTTGCTACCCTTCTATATATAATAGTTTCCGAATTTATCCCATCCGCGTTGCTCTGCGTAACGTTCCGCGTTTATCTGTTTCTATATAATGTAGAAGCGGAAAGAAGCGGATTACTACGCGGATAAATGCAGAATCTCCTAACATGGTAATAAATTGGTACGGTGAAGGATGTTTCAAAGTTGCGAGCGGCCCGCTGACGCTGGTTTCCGATCCGTTTGAATCCGGCATCGGATTAACGCCTCCGCGTTTTAAGACCGACTTGGTGTTGAAAACCGGCGGCTACGGCGCGTACGCATCAGAAAAGGACGCGGAAACAAGATTGGTTTCCGGACCGGGCGAATATGAAGTGAAGGGGATTGAGATCTCCGGCTTTCCATCAGGGGTGGGCGCCGTATATATGGTACGCATGGAAGATATGCGGCTGGTGTTTCTCGGCGGACTTGTTGGCGAGCTTTCCGCTGATGTCCAGGAGCAGCTCATCGGCGCGCATATTCTTTTTGTCCCTGCCGGCGGTTCGCCGCAGCTGGAAGCGAAAGATGTGGCAACGCTCATCAAGAAACTTGAGCCGAAAATCGTCATCGCATCATTCTTTAAGATTCCGGAATTAAAACGCAACGCCGAAGATTTGAAGGAGCTGGAAAAAGCGATGGGGCAAAAATTTGAAGTCGTTGATAAGTTGACCATCAAAGTGAAAGAAATCGGCGAGGGGTTGCGGCTGTTGGCGATGAAGGTGTAGGGATTAGTGAATAGTGAATAACGAATAGTGAAAAGTTATGGATGTAAGGCATTTTATTGAAGAATTGCAGAATTCTAGCGAGGCGACGAAGCAGCGCTGGGTTATTGGTTTTACGGTTGCGACGTCAAGTGTTGTTGTGGCATTGTGGATGGGATACGTCGCCTTGCAAGTGCCGGACATCGCGCAGCCCCGCAAGGCGGGGCTGCTCGCGAGCGCGGGAATAGCGGCGCGGACAATAACCGCTCCGCCTAAAACAGCGGGCGTCACGGAAACGTTTACCGCCGGAGCAAGCGCGATCGCGGATAGCATCGGTTTGCGGTTAAGCCGGGGCATCGCGATGGTAAAAGGGATTCTTGGTCCCTCAAACATTGTTGAGGTACGCGGAGTGAAACAGGATTTTATATTGAAGGGCGTGGAGGAAGTGCCGGAGACATCATTTCCGTAGAAATGAAAATTCTAAGCACGAAGCACCAAATCCTAAACAATCTCAAATGACCAAAAACATAAATTCCAAAACGGTTTTGAGCTTTGAACATTTGGATTTAGAAATTGTTTAGAATTTAGAGATTAGGATTTAGAATTTTAGCGATATGGATAATATTGAGAAAAGAGAAATAACCCAGGAGTTGCGCGATTCATATTTGGATTACGCGATGTCGGTCATTGTGTCGCGCGCGCTGCCGGATGTGCGCGACGGTTTAAAGCCCGTGCAGCGGCGTATTTTGTACACCATGCACGAGCTGGGGCTGACCTCTACGGCGAAGTTCAGAAAGTGCGCGAAAATCAGCGGTGACACCACCGGCAACTACCATCCGCACGGCACCGTCGCGGTCTATGATGCGTTGGCGCGCATGGCGCAGGATTTTTCGCTCCGGTATCCGCTGATCATCGGCCAGGGAAATTTTGGATGCTTCACAAAAGACACAAAAGTAAAATTGACCGACGGCAGGGCACTCGCGTTTGAGGATCTTGTCAAAGAATACGGCGCCGACAAAACGAACTACACTTACACCGTTAATAAGCTTGGGTTGATCGCGATTGCAAAAATAGAACACCCGCGCATTACGAAGACGGATGCGACGCTCGTCAAGGTCGTGTTGGACAACGGAGAAGAAATACGGTGTACGCCGAACCATCGGTTCATGCTACGCGACGGCCTCTACCGTGAAGCGCAATATCTTGCGGCCGGTGATTCGCTTATGCCGCTATACGAAAAGTTTTCCGAAAAAACGGATCGTCTGCACCGTAACGGTTACGTATTAATACATCAGCCAAAAAGCGGCGAGTGGATCCCTGCCCACCATTTGTCGGATAATTATAACCTCACGAATAAGACATACGCAAAAAGCGCCGGCCGAGTCCGCCACCATGTGAATTTTGACAAACTGAATAACAACCCCGACAACATTGCGCGATTGGCGTGGGGTGAGCATTGGAAACTGCACTATGAACATGCCGCGGCTCAACACACGCGAAGTGATTATCGACAAAAGATTGCCGAGGGTAGAAAGAACTATTGGGCGGATCCCGCGCATCGAGCGAAGCATGCCATGTTGCTCTCATCCCGCAATATCGCAAACTGGAAGAAACCAGAATATCGCGAGCACATGCGCAAGTTTTTGAGTGATGTCAACACGCAGTACATTGCAGCGCATCCAGAAATGAAAGCTGCATTTAGCGCGCGGATGACCAAAACGCTTGGGCGGCTTTGGCAAAACCCGGAGTATCGTTTGCTCATGCATCAGCGCATCATCAAAGGAAACAAAAACCATACCACGAATAAAACGGGTAAGTTGAAATTCTTGAACATCTGCAAAGAGGTGGTGCGTCAATACGCGGTGCTTAACGAAGAGAATTATATAAAAGCGCGAAGCATAATTTATCCTTATGGTTCGGCTCCGTTGTGGCTTACCGGCCTGTCAAAGTATTTCCAGAGTAACGCGGATCTCGTGCGCCAAGAAATAAGCAACAACCACAAGGTGTTGCGCGTTGAGCGATTGCGTGAACAGGAGGACGTGTACGATTTAACGATTGAGGGTACGCACAACTTTTGCCTCGCCGCGGGAGTTTTTGTCCATAATTCTGTGGATGGCGATCCGCCGGCGGCTGAACGTTACACCGAAGCGAAATTGTCAAAAATCGCGGACGAATTGCTGACGGATATTGATAAAGAAACCGTTGATTGGCAGCAAAACTACGACGGCGTGCGCATGGAGCCGAAATATTTTCCGGCAAAGCTGCCGAACATGCTCTTGAACGGCGCCGTGGGTATCGCTGTCGGTATGGCAACAAACATTCCTCCGCACAATTTGACGGAAGTGGTGGATGCGACGCTACACACGATTGATAACCCCGATGCCACCGCCGAGGACCTGATGAACTTCGTGAAGGGTCCGGACTTTCCGACGGGTGGTATTATCTATGACCGCAAAGCAATCACCGCCGCATACATTGCCGGCCGCGGCGCGATGACCATCCGCGCCCTTGCCGAAGTGAAGGAGCGCAAGGGCGGTAAAGCCGAGCAATATAATATTGAAATCACGGAGATTCCATACCAGGTGAACAAGTCCGAGCTCATCATAAAGATGGCGGAGCTGGTGACCGAGAAGAAAATTGACGGCATCCGCGACATCCGCGATGAGTCTGATAAAGACGGTATGTCCATTATTATTGAGTTGAAAAACGACGTACCGCCGCAAAAGGTGTTGAATCAGCTCTATCAGTACACCGACTTACAAAAAGATTTTCATTTGAATTTGCTGGCCTTGGCTGACGGCCTGCAGCCGCGGGTCATGTCTATCAAGGATGTCATCGCGGCATACATCGCCCACCGAAAAAATATGGTGCGCCGCCGCGCGGAGTTTGATTTGCGGAAAGCCGAAGAGCGCGCGCATATTTTAACCGGCCTCGTGAAGGCGCTGGACGACATTGACGCGGTGATTAGCACTATCAAAAAGTCCGAAGATCGTGCTGCCGCGCATGCGAATTTGATGAAGAAGTTTAAGTTCTCCGAAATTCAGGCAAACGCGATTTTGGAAATGCGGCTGCAGACGCTGGCTGCCTTGGAACGGGAAAAGCTTGACGCGGAACTGAAAGAAAAGAAAGCGCTCATCGCGGAATTGCAGATCCTGTTAAAAAGCGCGGCAAAAATTTTAGGTGTCATTAAAAAAGAACTCGGCGAGTTGAGAGAAAAATACGGCGACGAGCGGCGCACAAAAGTGGTGGTCGGGGGCTTGAAAGAATTCCGGCAGGAAGACCTGGTGCCGCAGGAAGACGTGGTGATTACGCTTTCGCATGGCGGCTACATCAAGCGCGTGTTGCCGGAGGCGTTTAAGAGCCAGCACCGTGGGGGCAAGGGCCTCATCGGATCGGATGTTGCCGAGGAAGATTTCTTGCAGCATTTCATTTCCGCGAACACGCACGACAACATGCTGTTCTTCACGGACAGGGGCCGTGTGTTCCAAACAAAAGCATATGAGATTCCGGAAGGGTCGCGCACGTCAAAGGGCAAGTCCGTGCATAACTTTTTGGAAATTTCTCCGGAAGAAAAAATCAGCGCGGTCATCTCCTACTCGCAGACTGTCGCAGATAAGGCGCGGATCAACGCGGAAAATCCCCGTCCGCGTGAGTCCGCGTCTACTCCGCGTGAGTCAGCGTTTTTGGTGATGGCGACGAAAAACGGCATGGTCAAAAAGACCGCGCTTACCGACTTCGGCAACGTTCGCCGCACCGGTATCATCGCTATTCGCCTCAAGAAAGGCGATGAGTTGAACTGGGTCATGCTTTCATCGGGTGGCGATGAGCTGCTGATTACGACCGCGAATGGTCAGGGTATTCGCTTCAAAGAATCGCAGACTCGTCCGATGAGCCGCACGGCAAGCGGCGTCCGCGGTATCAGATTGAAGGGTACTGACCATGTGAGCGGACTGGAAATTGTGAAGAAAGAAACAAAGGACGCGCGTCTTTTGACCGTCATGGCGAACGGCTATGGCAAGCAGACGAAAGTATCGGAATATAAAATACAGAACCGCGGCGGATCCGGCGTCCGCGCCGCAAAAATTACAGCAAAAACAGGACCGCTGATTTCCGCGCACCTTGTTTCAGACGAAACAGAACTTTTGGTACTCTCGGCGAAGGGACAAATCATCCGCACCTCATTGGAAAGTGTGCGACAGGCCGGCCGCGCCACGCAAGGCGTCCGAATCATGAGCTTAAACGCGGGAGACCACCTTATTGGGGTTATCTGCTTATAGATGCGGAGATTTTGATTGTTTGCAGATTATCGCTACGGTGACGCGAGTATATTTTGCAAATTCTAATATCAAAATCCTAAACTCTAAACAATATCAAATGACCGAAATCAAAAACTCAAAACCTTACGACTTGGAAGAGCGCACATTTCAGTTTGCGAGACGAGTAAGTGTGTATGTGAACGGTCTTCCCCGGACGGTTTCGAATGTTGAGCAAGGAAAACAACTTGCTCGCTCGTCCGGTTCTGTTGCGGCAAACTATATTGAAGCGAACGAGGCGTTGAGTAGGAAAGATTTTTTAATGCGAATCAAAATTTGCCGTAAAGAAGCGAAAGAAAGTCGTCTTTGGATAAGATTATCGTCGCCCTTGCCTGAAAGCGAGGGAGAAAAGGACAATCTTCTTTCAGAGGCTCTTGAATTAACGAAAATCTTCGGCTCAATCGTAGAGAAATCAAAGTAGTTTTTGTGATTTGAGCTTTGGAATTGTTTAGGATTTAGATATTAGGATTTAGGATTTCTGCTATACTAGTAGTATGTCCCGCCGGCTTTTGATTACGTTTGGGGTTTTGGCGCTTGTCGCCGTCTTTTTTGTGTTGGTGTTTACCGGAATTATTCCGGGGCTCCGGCAGGACGTCACCGCGAATAAAGTTGCGCTTTCGTTCTGGGGCGTGTTTGACGGGCCGGATGCGTTCAGTGCGGTAATGAACGCCTATAGGGCGCAGGCGCCGAACGTGTCAATCACGTATAAGCAATTTGCCCCGGAAGATTACGAGCGCGAACTGGTGAATGCGTTTGCCGCGGGGAAAGGGCCGGATATGTTTATGGTGCACAACACTTGGCTTCCGAAGCATTATGACAAAATGCTGCCGCTTGCAGCGGAGTCGCTCCCTATCGCCACGTTCCGTAACCTCTTTCCGCGCGTGGTGGAGCAGGACTTCGCGCCGGACGGCCTCATCTACGCCCTTCCTTTATATGTAGACTCTCTGGCGCTCTTCTATAATAAGGACGCGTTTGATAACGCGGGCATCGCTTTGCCGCCGAAAAATTGGAGCGAAGTGAATGCGTTGATTCCCAAGCTCCGCACCATTGACCGGAGCGGAAAAATCACCAAAGCCGCCGTTGCCATCGGCGGATCGCCGAAAAGCATTAACCGCGCAACCGACCTTTTATCGCTTATTATGATGCAAGGGGGCGCGCCGATGGTTGCCGAGGGTTTCCGCGGGGCGCAGTTTGCCGCAAAAGGCGCGCAGGGGTTGGATTTCTATACGCAATTTACCAACCCAAAGAGTCCGCTCTACACCTGGAACGATCAACTGCACTATTCGTTGGACGCGTTTGCCGAGGGGAGCGTAGCAATAATGTTTAACTATCAGTACAACATCGCCGCGTTGAAGCAAAAAAATCCGTTTTTGCAGTTTAGTGTCTCCGGAATGCCGCAACCATCCACTGCCGCGAACCGTGTTGATTACGCGAACTACTTCGGGCTTGCGGTTTCCGGGCGTAGCCGCAATGCGGCATCGGCGTGGGACTTCATCAAGTTTTTAACGACGAACGCGAATGTCTCCGCGGCGTATCTCCGGGCAAACGGCCATGCGCCGGCACTCCGGACGTTGATTGCCGCGCAAAGCGACGAATCCGCCGCCGGAGTTTTTGCCCGCCAAGCATTGACCGCGCGGTCATATCCGCAAATTGACGACACGGAAACAGACCGCATTATGGGCGAGTTGATTGAAAACGCCATTTACGGCAAACTTCCTAAGGATAAGGCGTTGCGACAGGCGGAAGACGCAATAACGACGCTTATTCGTGAACGAGCAAAGTAGGGGAAAGAAGTAAGACGTAGGAAGTAAGAAATAGGAAATGAAGCGATGAAAAAAAGTTTTATCACATCAAGCATTGTCTTTCTCGCAAACACGTCAATCGTGTCCGCGGCGGGTCTCGTTCCGAATTGTGAAGGCGTTTCTTGCTCCATCTGCGACCTTATTAAGCTCGCGCATAATGTTATTACCTACGCCATTGAGCTTTCGTTCGCGTTGGCGGTTGGCATGGTTGTTTTTGGCGGTTATTACCTACTCACTGCCGGCGGTTCGGAAGAAAAAGTGACGCAGGGGCGGAAAATTGTGTGGTACGCGGCCGTGGGACTGGGAATTGTGCTTTCGGGCTGGGTGATTATTAATACCATATTCCAGATACTGATTAAGTCGCCGTCGCCGCGGCCGTGGAAGTGGAATGTGATTCCGGAGGATTGCGAATTGCCGGCAGTTGTGAATACCATGACGGGGCCGTCGGTGGGATCGTCTGCATCTCCTTCTGTTGGGGGCGAATTTGGCGCGAGCGGTTCTATCGGATCTCCGATAAAATCAGGAACGGGAATTTCTCCAAGCGGTGGCGTTGGCGGAGAAGTCGGCGCGGGCGGCAGCGTGAACGGTTCACCGCCACCGCCGGTTGGCGCTCGTGGAGGAATTGAGGGCACCGGAGGGAAGACGTCAAATTTTGGCGGAGGCCTTTAGTAACTTTACGAGGCGTAAGAACTTTCGTACGATAACAACATGCTCAATCTTCTCATCAACACCGCGCACGCGATCACTATCGCTAACCCGTTGGGATACAATACGATTTCCGATCTTATTTGCGGCATCGCCGCCGCGTTGGCGGTGATTGCCGGCGCCGTTGCAGTTGTGATGGTGCTCTATGGCGCGTTTCAGATTTTGACCGCCGGAGGAGAGCCAAAAAAGTTTGAGGAAGGCAAGCACACAATTGTGTATGCCGCGATCGGTCTTGCGGTGGTGCTCCTTGCGGGCGGCATTGTTTCGCTTGTCGGGAACATCTTGGGTGATGCCGGAATCCAAACCGGAATTTTCAGCTGTGGAAGAGGGACATCAACAAAGAGCGGCCCGATGCGCAGCATTCCTGAAAGTGTTCCGTCGAACTGGAACGATTTTCCGATTAATAATTCCGGCATACGTCCGTCATAGCGTTTCAGAAACCAAATATGTTATAGTAATTGCATAGCAATTTTACTGAAAGGTCGATAAGAATCTATCTCAAACATGAAAAACACATTACATAAATTGGCCGTTGCGGGAGTGGTGGTGATGGCATTCGCTCCGCTTGCGAGCTTTGCGCTCACCGGAATAACCGCGACGCTTCCGGAGTCAACTCTCACGCTTGGTAAGGTTACTGGTCTCATCGAAACAATTGCAAACTGGGTATTCGCGATTTTCCTTGCCGTTGCGGTGATGTATGTCCTCTATGCCGCGTATCTCTACTTGAAAGGTGAAGAGGCGGAAATTGAGGAGGCGAAGAAGCGCTTGATCGCAGCCGCGGTTGCAATCGCCATCGCGCTCCTCGCGAGAGGAGTTCCCAGCTTGGTGACGAGCTTGCTCGGCAACCAGGGACAAGGAGGTGCGGGAATCATAAACCAGTAGAAGAAGGAGAAAGTCTTCTAAAACAAAAAACTCCTCCCGCGTCGCGGTGGGGAGTTTTTTGTTTTGCTCGTTGTCATTATCATTTGACCGGCGGAGCTGGATGATGTATGTTGACGGTATGAAAAGCGAAATATATAATTTCACCACTATTTTTGAACCGGCTGAGGAGGGCGGTTATATTGCGTACGTTCCTGCATTGCCGGGCTGTGCGACGCAGGGCGAAACATTTGAGGAAGCGCGAGCGATGGCAAAAGACGCTATTGAGGGGTACCTCGCCGCACTAAAAGATCTTCACGAGGAGATACCGAGCGAGTCAGAGGAAATGATTATCTCTAAAGTCCCGGCAACGCTCTCACGGTAATACGATGACACGCTTGCCGTCGCTAAAATCGAAATAAGTTACGAAGGCGCTTGGGAAAATCGGATTTGTTGCGGCACGGCAGACAGGAAGCCACATGATTCTCGTGAATGTCGCGACAAAGAAAATTATTCCGATTCCCATGCATGGAAAAGACCTTAAGCGCGGTCTACTGAGACATATCATAAAGCAGGCGGAGCTCACCGTCGCTGAGTTTCTCAACTTGCTCTAACTCTTCACGTAAGGGACGAGCGCAATAGAAATCTCGCGATTTTTAAACGCTCCCGTGGCGGAACTGGAATACGCGCATGGCTTAGGACCATGTCCCGAAAGGGTTGGGGGTTCAAATCCTCCCGGGAGCACAATAAAAAATCCGGTTAACGCCGGATTTTTTATTGTGCTCCCGGGAGTTGAACGGGAAAGGGGTCGGTCCGAAGTACATCGGACCGTGGCGGAAATGGACCCTATCGCAATTCTTGCTCTCGGCGCGTTGTGCTCCTCGCGCGCGAGCGCGGTTGAGCGACGACGAGGTTGTATTCATGTGAATACGCCGAGGAGGAGTGACGCTGTGATTCGTGCGCGGGGTGCGCAACCCGAAGGGAAGCCGCATCTTGCCGCGCAGCGCGGTGTTGCTCGTCGATTCATGTATCCCAAGGGATACACTGCACTTCTCGCGCCTTGCGCTGCGCCTAGCAATCTGCGGCTTCGCGCCAGAGATAAGAATTGCGATAGGGTCCGAACCGCTGGGTTTTATGGAGTGACTGCAAGGAGCGACGTTCAATTCCCTCCCGAGGGCACCCTATTTCTGTTCCGTAAAATTCCAATCGGGCAGCCAGGCGCGGAGCGCTATGCCGTGTTCGGAGAGCGGTATTTCATAGGTGTACGGCGCGAAGAAAAGAAACGCGGCGGCGATAAGACCAAGCGCGACGCCGGACGCGCGCATTGATCGTTTGGCGAGTGTGTCCAACGCCACGGCTAAAAGAATAATAAGAAACGCAAGCGCCGGAATGTAGAGGTACAAAAAGAGTTCGCGCGTCGCGACGGCGAATATGCCGAGCGCGCACGCGTAGGAGAGAGCGAGCGGAATAATAATGTGGCGGTCTGATGTGCCACGAACAGCGCGGAAGAGCAGCGCGGCGAGCGCAATGAGTCCGCCCCACCAGATAACAGGATTGCCGAACAACGCAAGGAAGCGGGTACCGGAGTCGGCTAGTGCATCGTCATACAGGATGGGGTGGGACATAAATGGCCACGAAAACCACGGGCTTGCCGCCGCGTGGGGGTGAAACGGACGGATGTGCGATTCCGGAAGCGCGGCAAACGCGAGAGTTGTTTCTTTGATGCGTTGCAGGGAAAGCGCAGCGGTGGTTTTTGGCGTGGCTTCGCGCAGCGCGTCAAATATTGGCGAGGTCGGCGCATCCGGATTTCCGCCGATGCTAAGAAGTACGGGCGCCTGCGCGTCGAGCAGAACAAAGTGCAGCAGCGTGAGCATGTAAAGAGTGACAAGCGGCAGTACAACGAGATACACAAGCAGCTGCGGGTGCGACGGGCGGTATTCTCGCCGCGCGAGCGAAAAGAGAAACGCCGCGGCGATGAAAATCGCCCCGGAAATTTTGACGCCGATGGCGCACCCTATCGCGATGCCCGCGGCGGCAAGCCACCAGTGGCGCGCGCGGGAGGCCGGCGCCGCGGTATTCGCGCGGATGGCGAATAATAACCCCAGCAGTCCAAACATGAGCAGGAAGATGTCCGGAAGGATTACGCGCGACTGCGCGGCGAGCGCGTTCTCAAGAGTTCCGATTGCGCCCGCGAGGAGTCCCGCGCGGGGAGACGCAGTGAGGTGTCTGGTAAAAAGCATAAGCAGCGCGACGCAGATAATGCCAGCGATGCCAGAAGCAGCGCGGAGCCATATGTAAGGAAACGGCGCGTATGGAGTTCCGGGAGCAGGGAACCGAGCGGCGCCGTCGCTCCCGCCGAGGACTGCAGCAAGGGCGAAGATGAGCCGCGCGGCAGGCGGATGGGTGTCGACAAACGGCGTGCCGGAAATATAAAAGTTCGCCATCGTCGCGTAGTAGACCTCGTCAAAAATCGCGTACGGCGGGGTGGAAATGCCCCAAAGCCGTGTGAGCGCGGCGAGCGCGACAATAGTCCAGAACCCGGCGCGCCAAATGCTACCTCCGTTTTCCATGGAAACTTTTATGAATTTCTTTCAGCTCTTTGTTGGTCAAGTGCGTGTACACCTGTGTTGTTGAAACGTTGCTGTGGCCTAAGAGTTCCTGCACCGAGCGAAGGTCTGCGCCGTTCACAAGCAAGTCGGTGGCGAACAAGTGCCGGAGGCCGTGCGGTGTCAACCGTTTCCCGACGATGCCGGCTTTCTTGGCGTAGAAATGCACCAGCCGTTGCACGGCGCGCGGGATAATACGCCCGAGCACTTTCGGCTGCTTGGCTTTACTCATACTCACGAAGAGCGCTTCATCGGCGTCGCCTCGTGCGGCGAGATATGCTTCAACCGCTTTCCGCGCGTCATCGGAAATAAACACCACGCGCAACTTGTCGCCTTTGCCGCGCACGGAGAGCTCCCCCTTTTTGAGGTCAATGTAGCGGCTTAACTTGCAGAGTTCTGAAACGCGGAGTCCGGTGGAAAAAAGCATTTCAAGAATCGCGCGGTCACGGAGCGTTTTTGCGTCGCTGCCTTGCGGGGCAACAAGCAGACGTTCCAGTTCCGCGTATTCAATAATTTCTATTTGCCGGTCGCCGAGTTTTGGCAGTTCAATTTTTTCCGGCGAGGGTACGACGTAATCCTGTTTCGCGAGGTATTTCAGAAAGTTGCGGATGGCGATGACGTAGTAGCTTTGCGTGCTTTTCTTGAGCGGCTCGCCGCCGGCGGTTTTTTCGCGCGCGAGCGCGAGGCGGAAATCTTTGATGGCATCAAGCGTGAAGTCGCGGAGCGTCACGATGCCGCGTTGTGTGATGAAGTGCCGCAAATAACGCTCGTAATTCTCGCGCGTTTTCGGCGAGCGGTTTTTTTCAACCTCAAGGTAGTCTAAATATTCCTTCAGGAGTTTTTCAATTTCGGTCATCATCTTCATTATACATTGTGCGACAGAAGCCCGTCATTGCGAGGAGTAGCAGCGACGAAGCAATCTTACAATAATAAATGTGAGATTGCTTCGGCTGATTACTATCAGACCTCGCAATGACACAACGGGCACCTTGCGTTCATTTTTGTAATCGGTATAATTTACGGAATACCGTACGCGCGTTGTATAATGAAAGAATCATATGAACTCTCTCTATAAAAATATTTTTTGGTCTATCACAACATTGCTCACGGTCGCGATCGTTTTTTCGCTCTTCGCGCCAACCGGAAAAAAGGCGGACGTATGGAGTATGGATCAGTTAGTGGCAAAGCTCGCTGGCGGCGCGGTGGAGAAGGTGACCGTGAACGGACAGGATATCGCGGTTGACCTGAAAGACGGAGGCAAAGCGACAGCGCGCAAGGAAGATGAGGCGGGGCTCACGGAAACGCTCAAAAACTTCGGGCTTGACCCGCGCTCGCTCCAGGGTGTGTCGTTCGCGGTGCAGGAAGAATCCGGCACGCGATTTTGGATGGGTATTTTAATCCCGACGCTACTCCCTGTTATCATTATCGGAATTATTTTTTGGTACATGTTCCGCCAGGCGAAAGGGGGCGCTTCACAGGCGTTCACCTTCGGCCGGGCTAACTTGCGGATTTCCTCGCCGTTTAAGAACCGCGTGATGTTTAAGGATGTCGCGGGGTTGAAAGAGGCAAAACAGGAGCTGGAGGAGGTGGTGGATTTTTTGCGTAACCCAAAAAAGTTTTTAGATATCGGAGCGCGGATTCCGAGAGGAGTATTGCTCATGGGCCCTCCGGGCACAGGCAAAACATTATTGGCGCGCGCAGTAAGCGGTGAGGCCGGCGTGCCGTTTTTCCATATATCGGCCTCGGAATTTGTGGAGATGTTTGTGGGAGTTGGCGCCGCGCGCACGCGCGACGCGTTTGAAACCGCGAAGCGCGCCGCGCCGGCAATTTTGTTTATAGATGAAATTGACGCCATCGGCCGCGAGCGCGGAGCAGGCGTTGGCGGAGGACACGACGAGCGCGAGCAGACACTCAATCAGATTCTTGTGGAGATGGACGGGTTTGACCGCGACACGAAAGTCATCGTGCTCGCGGCGACCAACAGGCCGGATGTGCTGGACTCGGCCTTGCTTCGTCCGGGTAGATTTGACCGGCGCGTGGTGCTGGACTTGCCCGACATTGCAGACCGCGAACAAATTCTGAAGATCCACTCAAACAATAAGCCGATGGACCGTATGGTGGACTTGCGGAAAATCGCCGTCCGCACGCCGGGATTTTCGGGTGCCGACCTCGCGAATTTAGTGAATGAAGCCGCGATTTCCACCGCGCGTAAAAATAAGCGTGTCATCGGGCAAGACGAGCTGTATAATTCCATTGAAAAAGTGATGCTGGGACCCGAGCGCAGGGGTCGCGTTATTTCTTTGAAAGAAAAAGAAATTACGGCATATCACGAAGCCGGCCACGCGCTGGTCGCCGCAAGTTTGAAGGATTCCGACCCGGTGCATAAAGTGTCGGTCGTGAGCCGCGGGAATGCCGGTGGATATACATTGAAGTTGCCGCTGGAAGAAGTGCATTTGCGCACGCGAACGCAGTTTTTGACCGACATCGCGATGATGATGGGAGGATATGCCGCAGAGGAACTGATGTTCGGCGAGATGTCCACGGGTGCCTCTAGCGACCTGCGGCAGGCATCGGAGCTTGCGCGCCGCCTCGTGATGCAATACGGCATGAGCGAAAAACTCGGTCCGCAGACCTTCGGAGACATGCAAGAGCTCATATTCTTGGGACGCGAAATTTCCTCCACAAAAAATTATTCCGAAGCCGTCGCGGAGAAAATTGACGATGAAGTGAGCGCGTTTATTTCGCGCGCGTACAAATCCGCGCAGAAAATCCTTGCGTCGCGCCGGAAGGTGCTTGAAGCAATCGCGAAGCGGCTGCTGGAAAAAGAAATTCTGGAACAGGACGATTTTTACGCATTGCTCAAACCGTTCAATTTGAAACCGGTGACGGTGTAGCGGTTTGACTTGTATTTGGGAAGGTTTTTCGCTATAGTGCGGTGAGTAACACGCGGCACCATTCAGGGAAAGGAGGTGGCTCGTGGACTCAATCATCCGGCAGCTCTTTAGTGAGACGCTGCGGCGGTTGCGCATCGTGACCTTTGACGCGGATGGCACGACGATTGATTCGCGCGATAAAGTCATTGCCATTCATGCCGGTCTTGCGCCGCGGTTCGGGCTTCGGGAGCCCTTGCCGTACGATGGCACGTCCATTCTTAATGCCTTGAAGAAGCTGGGACTCTCGCGTTTTGCGCAGTGGCGGTACTTGCGGGAGTGTCGCAAACGCGAACTGCGGTGCGCGCCGCAGATATTCCCGGGCACGAACGAACTCGTGTTGCGCCTGAAAACGCTCGGGAAGATCGTCGGCATTGTGACTAACCGTCCGGCGGATCGCCATACGTTCGCGCTGTTCCGGCAGTCCGGGCTGGACCTGGATGCCTTCGACATCATGGTGACCTATGACGCAAACCCCTCGCGCGTTGAATGGAAAAAGCGCTGGGGACTGCTCGGAAACGTACCGAAGTGCCACGTTTCGGTTGCGTATCCGAAGCCGGACAAACGCGCGTTTGACCCGGTGTGCGAACTCACGGGGCACATCGGCTGCTCTCCGGGCGAGGTGGCGCACTTCGGCGACTCCATTCCGGATGTTGCGGCGGCGCGGGAAAACTACTTTGTGCCCATCGGCGTCCTCACGGGCGCGGTGCGGCACAAGGCGGTCTTCTATGAGCACGGGGCGCAGTTTGTCATTCCCTGCATCACCGATGCGCGGGACTATCTCTAACGGACCCGGGTTGCTTAGGCATCCGGGTCCGTCCACTTTTTAACATTGTCGTAAAACGTTGCGGGCCCCCGGATGATAGTGATAGCTGAATGTGCGGTTATTTCAACTATAGTTGAAATAACCGCACATTCATTTTCGGGATGTTTTGTGCGGACGTTTGAAAAACTTCCGCCGTGGATGTACAATCATGATGAGTTTTGACGATGCGCCTGTAGCTCAGCGGTAGAGCAGCCGTCTTATACACGGCCGGTCCCTGGTTCGAATCCAGGCAGGCGCACCTATTGACAGAAAACTATTAGTATGCTAACATGTGCAGCAGAAGCTTGCACGATGATTTTTGTGCTGCGGCAACAAAGAGGGCGTTAGAGCTAATTTCTTCTTTGTTGCTGCAGCGTTGCAGCAATGCCCGTCATTCACCTGTCGGATAGTCCGATAGCGTGGTATGGCGAGTGACTCCTGTTGAAGGAGAAAGCCATGGACGCCATGAGTCGGGTCTGCGTGGACAGGGAGATCCAGGTCGCCGGCGATTGGTGCTTCCCGGAGAACAGGTGGCGCGAGGCGATCCTCTACTTCCTCTTCGGGATGTGGGCGGAGAAGATCACGAGGCCGAAGATCATGTTCGGTTGCGTGACCCTCCGGCTCGACCCGACGGGCAGGAAGTACTTCGCCTACGGCGCCTCCGACGAGAAGGTGCCCGAGGCGATCCTTCCCGATCATCGTCTGCTGGTCGCCGACGATCGTGGTGAGGTTGAGCTTGGTCTGGTGCAGTTCGTGAAGAACGAACGTATCAGGCGGCTGACCATCATGCTCTACGATGGCGGGAAGCTGGATCTCTGGAAGACGCAGCGGCGGGGCGAGTACGGATGCGCGGCGGATAGGATCCCGCGTTCCTGGAACGGCCTCGGCGCGGCAGTCTAGCGGGGTAGGGACATCACCTTCAAGTATGTCCATCGGGGCATCGCGGTTCATCTGCGGTGCCTCTTCCATTTTGAACCGTCGCTGTGGAAAACTCATTTGCATCAAACCCACAGCGGTTGTTATCCTTCAGAAGTATGAAAAACGGTCGCCAGTCATTTACGTATGTCGTGATTACGACGTCGCTTACGCGAAGGTCCTACTCTTGTCATTCGTAACGCAGCCGATTCATACGAACGAAATGAGGAAAGGGCCTTCGCGAAAACGGAGGCCTTTTTCGTTGCTCTTTGAAAACAGCGTCATTGTGAGATTGCTTCGCCCCGCGCTTTGCGGGGCTCGCAATGACGGTTATGGAGTTTTAATTGTGGAGGTCGTCATGAGGCTGACCGACAAGGACAAGCGGGCGGTTGCGATTCTTCGATCGTTTGCCGCGGACTACATCGAGCCGGACGGATTGCACGGGCCGGTATACCGTCTCGGCGGAATGCGTCTCTATATGCTCGGCATCGTGAAAGATGCGAGCAGGGCGGGGTTTCCGGAGCGGCAGGTGCTGGTGTTTAGCGATGAGCCGCGGCCGGAGGATAAACTGCCCGACATACCCGTGGGGTGCGCGCCGCATGATTGCGTCTTCGCGGTACTGCGGCGCCGCGCGACTCCCGAGGAGCGGGACGCGGACAAGCCGAAAGGAGCGACGAACGAGGATCTGTTTACCTTTGAGCTCTTGGAGTTCAAGGGGCGGAGCGACGGCACCGTCTTCTTCGCGGGTTCGGGAATCCGTTCCCGTTGCCCGACATTCAGCTAGCGCGTGAACCGAGCAATCACCTGGGGTGATTGCTCGGTTTTGCTTTTCCAAAACACGGTGCGTGTGACTTGCGCTTGGCGTGTACGATTCTATAATAGAGAGATATAATTTATTTTTTAAACTGATATGCCCATTCTTGAACAGAAAGATACGTTTGGTCCCGAGCTCGTGCTCCGCGTATATGATGCCGCGATCGGCATGGAAGGATTTTTAGTGATTGATAACACCGCCTTGGGGCCCGGCAAGGGCGGCATCCGCATGACGCCGGATGTATCGGTGGAAGAAGTATTCCGCCTGGCGCGCACAATGACATGGAAAAACGCGCTTGCCGACATTCCATTTGGTGGGGCAAAAGGCGGCATTGTGTGGCCGCCCGCCGGCGCTTCCGCCTTCGTTAAAACTTCGGCGGACAAGAAAGCTATGGCGGGGGAACGCGGCGATGACGACCTTAAAAAGAAATTTATCCAGAGTTTTGCGCGGGCATTGAAGCCCTTTATGCCGAAGCGGTATATTGCCGGACCGGATGTGAATACCGGCGAGCGTGAGATGCAGTGGTTTGTGGAAGCGACCGGCAACTGGCGCACGGCAACCGGAAAGCCGGCAAATTATTGTATAGAAACATTTGGCGAGCGAACCGCCCACCTGAAGGCGGGCGAGTCTCGCCCCGCCGGCTGGCGGGGCGGAAAGTGCGGCATCCCGCACGAGTTCGGAAGTACCGGATTCGGCGTGGTGCACGCAACGCGCGTTGCGGCCGATCTCATTGGCTTGGATATCAAAAAAGCAAGCGTGGCGATTGAAGGGTTCGGCAACGTGGGGAGTTTTGCCTTTCAGTATTTGAAGGAACTCGGCGCAAACGTGGTGGCGGTGTCCGACAAAGACGGCGCCATTTATAACCCGAAAGGGCTTGATGGCGCAAAACTTTTGGCGTTGAAAAATGACCGCAAGTCGGTTGTCGCGTACGGCAACGGTAAAAAAATATCGCACGACGAAATTTTCGGATTGCCGGTGGATATTCTGATACCCGCGGCGGTGACGGACGTGATTCACGACAAAAATAAAAACTCTATCAAGGCGAAAATCATTGTGGAGGGCGCAAACATCCCGATGCAGGAGCGGATTGAGGAAGAACTCTTCAATCGCGGCGTGATGATTGTGCCGGACTTTGTGGCGAACGCGGGAGGTGTTATTTCTTCATACGCCGAGTATCGCGGCTACAACCCGAAGCGCATGTTTGAGTTGGTGGAGCGGAAAATCGTGAAGTCCGCGAGAATCGTGTTGGGTAAGAGCTTGAAAGAACACCGTCCGGCGCGTATGATTGGCGCGGAACTTGCGATGGCAAAAGTGGAGGCGGCGATGAAGAAACGTAAAACGACGTTCCGGTAATATTTGTCATTGCGAAGCCGACCGCGGTCGGCTGTGGCAATCCCTGTGGTGAGCGAACCGAACCATCACAATAATGTAAGATTGCTTCGCTCCGCTCGCAATGACGAACAGAGAGTGATGCTATAATGAAAAGGTGAAATATAGCGTGCGATACTACATGGTTTCGTTGCCATTTGCGGCGTTGTTTTTGTTATTTTTTGGTGGTGTTGCGCACGCGCTAACCGCCGGAGCGTGGGATACCGGCCCAGCGGTAACGCCCGCGGCATTGCTAAATACTATTGGTAGCGCGCTGGCGTGGGACAGTACCACGAATACCATTTTCGCGACAAAAGGGAGTGGCTCAAAGACATTTTGGCGTTACAACGTTTCCGGAAACACTTGGTCAGCGCTTACGGACATCACGGAAACAATACTGGGCGGCGCCGACCTCGTCGCTCCGGGAAACGGCTATGTGTATCTTTCTTGCTATTGCGCAACGAAGTATCTTTATCGCTATGACATCGCGGCCACTACATGGAGTGCGATGACTAATCCGCCCGGAACTCTTGGTAGTTCAGCTAGTGATTCTTCGATTGAATTTGACGGCGGTAATCTTATTTATGCCTTGAGCGGCGGCGGAGACGCAAAGTTTTATTCCTACAGTATTTCGGGTAACAGTTGGTCAACGCTCACCAATACCCCCGATGCCACCAGTGACTTTGGCACAATTACATATCCCGGCTCCGGTGATTTTATATATCTGTTGCGCGGCAGCGACAAACGGTTTGAACGATACAGCATTTCCGGAGACAGTTACCTAACAATGACTTCCCCGCCCGCAACCTCGGCGTATCCGAACCTCACGTCGGCAAACGGCGTCGTTTACGAATTACGCGGGCCGACGGCCATTGGAACCGGAAAGACAGATTTTTATTCGTACAGCGTCAGCGGCAATAGCTGGACGACGCTCGCGGTTACTCCGGCGGACATTGATGTAGGCAATGATATTGTTGGCATCGGAAGCGCCTCCGCTGGTTTTAGTTTATATGCAACACAAGGCGGCTCATCGGATGTTTTTTATCGCTACACGATTTCGCTTGCCGCAAGCACCGGCGGTTCAGCCGGCAGCTTCTTACTGCGCGCCCAGCAAGATGCGGGATACTCGCTTGCGCGCGCGACTTCTCCCGCCGTGCCGGCAAATGTCGTAGTGACTCCGACTCCCTGCAATGGCACCTGCGGAGCGAGCATCGCGTTTTCATATAGCCCACTTCCCGCGCATCAGGGACGCCCGGTGACATTTGCGTTCATTGACGAGTTCGGTAAAACACTCGCCAGCGCGTATGAGCCGTTTGCCGGGACAAAAAATTATGTATTAGATCTGAAAAACCTCGCGCCGAATAGTCCGATAACTGGTAGATTGTGCGCGCAGTTCAGTCCGCGCGAAGGCTGCGTTGTCGTGCAAAGCTGGACGCTGTTTGCGCTGGACGAAAAAAGCGTGAAGGTGAAGGCTGATGTTGAGGGCGACGGATATCGCGTGCGCGTTATTGTCCCGCCGTTTACAAACGAAGGCGTTGAGGCGAGCGGCGTGCGCGTGAATGTTGAACGCGCCGCCGAGATGGCATTAAACAGTGCGCGCGCGGAACGGATGCCGGCAGCTGAAACGTTGCTTGCGCAGATCACGGGTGTTTTTTCGCCGACGCAAGCCGGGGCATCTCACACCACTGTCGTCGCGCCGGCAGAGGCGATCACTGTTTTGCCGTTGCTGCGCGCAGCGCCAAAAACAATAAACGACGGCGTTCTTGTGCCGTCAAAAATCGCTCCGGCGCCTGTTGCGGAAAAACTCCCCGGAACTTTTCTTGCGAAATCCGGCGAGTGGCAAGCGGTGCTCCCTCCCGGCGAATACCGGATTGTACTGACGCCGGTGAACGGAAAAGGGATTTCCGGCCCGGCGCTCACGCTGCCGCTTTCCCTTGCCCCGTTGAGGGACCCCATCACGCTTTCGGCGCGCATGGAGATTGCCGAGGGACAATTGCATACGCTGCTTGACGTAGCACTGAACCGCCGCGGCAATACGGGCGTCGATTTCTTGACTACGCGCGCCGGATCCGCGTTTATGCTTCGCGCGAATGAAGTGCCGGCCGAAACGCATCTCACGCTCACTGCGTCGGTGGTGCCGTCGGCGGCATTGCTGAAAAACAGTAGAAGCGGGGACGCGGTTGATGAACGCTTTGAGTTTGTGTTTGCGTGCGCCTCCGGCGCGAAAACGTGCGCGGTGAAGTCGGCGCTCGCGCAGAAAGGCGGCGTGGTTAGCCGCGGCGCGGTGGGAAAAAACAGCGACGGGTTTGTGACGGTGAAAACAGATGACGCGATCGCGACGGTGCGCATGACCGAGGGGGTAACGCAGGTAAGCGTCACCGCGACCGGGGAGTTGAAGCGGCTGACAAGCGAAGAATCCGCGGCGCTTAATGCGTTCCGAGGTGGCGCCGCGACACTTTCTTTTTCTGCAGTCGACGCGCTGGGGAACACCGCGTCAATTCGCGATGTGCCCGTGAATATCCCGGGGAGTGAGTCGGCAATCACCGCGTTCACTGTTGCGACTGCTGGCGATGCGGGGGACATTGAAGCGCACGGAGTTATTGATTACGCGAACTTCGCGGAACGCGGGTTGCTGATAAATCTGTCATTTACTGAAGAAGGTCTTGGCGCCGCGGGATCGTTGCAGAGCACTCCGCAACTCGTGCAACTGCTCATGACGCGCGATGACGGCACGGGCATACAGTTCGCGCTTTCATGCGAAGCCTCGCCACAGGCGGGCGAAGCCTCGCCACAGGCGGGCGACAAGACCTGTAGCGTGGCGGCAATTGCGGCGCCGCAAGGGACACCGCTTGCTGTTGCGCAAAAAGAACATACCGACGGCACAGTAAGCGCGAGCGCCGGCGGCGTCACGCTTACCTACGACGCGCAAAACGCTATGCCGGTGCTTATCGGGGTCCGCCCCGACGTCACGGTCGGGGCAAGCGTGGCAGGATTTTCCCGCGCCGAAGTCCGCGCACGCTATGCCTCGTTCGGGCTCGGTAATTTTGTCGGTGAGTTGAAGGCGAATGAAGCAACAGCTAAAGCCGCGTTTTTTGGCGCCGGGCGATACCTCAACCTTTTTCCGGAGGTGGTTGAAAAGGTGATTATGAATCTTGCTCCGATCATCATTAACTACACCGCGCCGCAAACTTCCGCTCCGGTGGTGGAAAGCATCGCGGGAGGGCGGGTTGTTTCGCAGTCATCGCCGGTGCAACTCTTAAACGTCGGCGCGCCGGTGAGCCCCTTGCTCAATGCGCTCCGGAAGATTTTTGGCGGAGGGCAGTAAACTTGCATTCCGACAAAAAATGGATAGTATAGAGGCTATGAAACGCCACCGTTTTTTTATTGACCCGCGGGGAATCCAGGGACGCTTTGCCTACATCAGTGACCCGTCCGTCTGCGGTCAAATGATGAAAGTGCTCCGGCTGCGCGCCGGAGACGAAGTCATTATGCTGGATGGCTTAGGTTTTGAATACGCCGCGCGGCTATTGAAACTTTCCAATAAGGAAGTGCAGGCGGAAATTTTGCAGCGCCAGATGAACAAAAACGAATCGGAGTTGAAAATCACGTTGTATCAGGCGCTGGTGAAGAAAGATAAATTTGAATGGGTGCTCCAGAAATGCACCGAGGTCGGAGTTGCGCATTTTGTGCCGCTTCGCGCCGCGCGCAGCGAAAAAACAGGATTGAATGAGGATCGCGCGAAAAAAGTACTGAAAGAGGCCGCGGAGCAATCTGAGCGGGCGATTATTCCCGAACTTTCCGAAATAAAAACATTCGAGAGCGCGCTCCGCAAAGGCGTAACGCCGGATACGCCGACCATGTTTCTTGACGCGTCGGGCGAGCCAATGGGAAGCGCCGTAACGGCGCGGTCGCGCTTCACGTTGAACATTTTTATCGGTCCCGAAGGCGGGTGGGATGAGGTAGAACTTGAGGCGGTGCGCGGGCTGATGCGCGAAGGGTATCCGTTGGAAATTGTGAATCTTGGTCCGCGCGTATTGCGGACGGAAACCGCGGGACTTGTGGCAGCGGGGATTGTCCTCAATCGATAACTCGGTTGTTGACGCGCGTGCGACATTCGTGCTAAGATTGCTTTTAGTAAAACACGCATATGAAAAGAGATGGGGATGGTGTGGTCGTGGCCAAAAATCGGTAATGACCGGCGTAAGCGGCAAGTGTCGCTCAAGGGCCGATCGGTTGATGGTCCGACCCGCCATCCCTGTCGCTCTGACATAGACGAAAATCCGTATCCACCCCTCCTTGGGACGCATATGGTGCAATTGGCAGCATCTCCCTTCCTGACGGGGAGAGATGGAGGTTCGAATCCTCCTATGCGTTTTCCGCGGGTGTAGCTCAGTTGGTAGAGTAGTCGTCGAAGGTCGACGATGGTCGTGGGTTCAAGACCCACCACCCGCTTTCCGCGGAATCCCGTTTGATGGGAATATCGCCCGGAGCCTCACGGTTTCCGGGCGATGATCTTTTGGTAGCTCTTTTCAAATGGAGGTGAGCGATGTTCTGTGTGAGTTGCGGACATCTGATGGAGCAACGGTCGGAGGTTCACGGGCAAGTCGTGTTCTATACTCACGGCTGCACGCAGTGCGATCGCGCGTTCCATCATTCCACGCCAAGTAAGCAGACCATGGATGAGCGCTTCAAGCTCATTGAGTCCGTCGTCCCGTGGGCGGAGCTCAAGTCCCATTGCTTCGCTCCGCTCACGCGGATTATGGAGCGCAGGAAGAAAGACGCCGTGCAAGTGCGCATGGGACAGCGGTGTGTCCTACGCTTCTGCCTGTGGTGTGGCGCGCCGTTCGAACGTCTGCGCGGAAGGCATCAGAAGGGCGTTCCGCGCTATACCTATGGCTGTCCGAAGCGCGGCTGCGGAGGCGTGTTCCGGCAGCTCGGGAAGTGCTATGTCCGTCTCGAGGAGGTGGACAAGGGCTGGACGAGGTACAAGGCGTGGGTGAGGCAGGCGAAGAAGCGTCGCGGCAAGGTGCGCAAATAGCAAACGGGGGCTGGATCATGCGATCCAGCCCCTTAATCATTTCCGTGGTAAAATAGAAACATAGACCATGCAAAAGATTATTTCATTTATTCTATCGGAAGCCCCGCATTTGAAAGGCGGCGAGGTGCTCGCGGTGCCGCAAAGCGAGAGCGCGCCGCACTATTTTGGCGCCTCGGTGCCGAAGCAGGTCCTTTTTGATAAAGAAGAGCACGAGGTTGAGGGGCAGAAGGTGATGTTTGAAGTGAAGGCATACCGTCCGGACGTGCTGCTGGTTGAGGGGCAGGCCGAGGTTGAGGACATTTTCAGTGAGGAAGCGTTCAAGCTCCGTGAGCGACTTATTGATACCTGCCATGCCATCACGAAGCGCAGAGGAGGAAAATTTGAATTCAGCGAGGAGTATTCGGTTGCGGTTATTGGCGGTTACACCGGCGACCCGGAGCAATTTTTTACGCATGCCGACCGCATTGCCGGATTTTTGAAATCCGAACGCCTGCCGTTGGATGAAAAGGAAGTCGCCTACACGCTCTCCGCGCAAATGAAGTACGCGAAGGACGACCTGGTCATCGCGGACTGGGACGGCGCCTTTATTTTTGACCCGAATGGGGAATATGAATCCGTTGTGGAGTTGTTGCAGATCGCCAATCTGCAGCTGTTGCGGTATCGCATCCTGGACTCGGACTTGGACGCGCGTCTTCAGAAAGTAGGGAAGTTTATGCAAACGACCATCGGAAAAAATACGATGTTCCGCAATCGTGAACTTTCGCAGGCATTCCGCGACGTCATCGCCGTGCGCTCGCGCTCCATCGCGGAGTTTGAAGGCATTGACCGCGAAATCAAACTCATCGGCGACTGGTATTCGGCGCGCCTCTACGACTTCGTCGGGAAAAAGTTTAAGCTGGACACGTGGAAGGCGGACATTAAAGAAAAGTTGGATTCGCTGGAAGACGTGTATTCCATCATTGCGGAAAATTTCAGCGTCACACGGCACCAACTGCTGGAGCTTATTCAGATCGTTCTTTTCTTCGTGCTGCAGGTCGGCTGGTTTGTACTTATTGCGCTGGAGTTTTCGTTTTACACGACGCGCGGATAAAAAGCCCGCGCCATGGGGCTTTTTATTTATTACCCCGACTTCTACCGGATTGTTGTACTCGCGGTGTTTGAGTAATCTGAATATCCGTTGGAATTGAACGCGCGTACGCGGTAGAAATATGTCCAGTTGGAAGTAAGTCCGGCATCCCCGTACGAACCCGTGTTTGCCGACGTAGTCGCAATTTGCGCGAATGGTCCGGCTTGGGTACTCGCACTCCGCTCAATCGCAAACCCGTTTTCATTGGATGAGTTGTCCGTCCAAGAGAGCGTGCTTCGGCTAGTGGACGCGCTTGTGGCGGCGAGGTTGCTGGGAGCGATTAATGGAGCAGGCGGGGTGTAGGTGATGACGGCAGCAATGCGGCTGAGCCGTGCCCCATTGGTTCCCATCGAAACCACGGCGCCTATTTGGAGCGTGCTTGAAGAATTTTTTATCAGTGACAACCCATTGAATGTCGTCGGGTTGAGTTGAGTCGGAGTAAAACCGTTAAGTATGTAATTCCCCCCAACGGCGCTGTTAATATTATTGTAGCGGTAGAAGACGCCCAGCGTTGTGAGAACGGAGCCGCTCTTATTGTTCTTTGACGCGCAGGGAGTGATTGCGATTGCCGTGATTGTTGAACCGTCCGGAACCTCGGTAAGGCTGACGGCATACGAGTCGCGGCTCCACGTAGTGTTTGTGTAATTGTAATTCAGCGATCCGTTGCATACCGGTTCATTGACGAGGCTGAAGTGTCTTCCCCATACGCTTGGCGTCCATTGAGTATATGTTCCGTCGGACAAAGGAAGGAGCCCGTTGGTCGCGTCTGCGGATGCTGAGTAAACCGAAAAGAGAGAGGCAATTCCTAAAATTGTGATGCTGCTAGCTAAGAGTCCGCGCTTGATGTTGTAGGTTAATGTCATAAAAGTTTATTTATTAATTGTTATTGCTTTCGTCGCGAAACTAATCGACCGTATATGATATCCGCGATTTAATTTGTGTAATGAGAAGTATTCCTGACGCGTATTGCATCGGATATAGACAGTATAACTTGTGAATTTGGGGATATACTCCGCGCCCCGCTAGATTTGTTCCGGTGGTGTTTGTTTGAAAAAGTCAGAACCCATTTTGCGGAGAACCCTGAAAACTAATGCGGACTCGGCAGGGCGAAACATTTGTCTGGGGGAATGGATTCGCCCTGCCTCGGCTTCTGTCCCGCCCGCAGGAGGGGTCTGGGGAGGAATGCGGGCGGGTTTCGGACTGGGGGTTTTCGGAAAATCCGTCGCCATTCATAAAAATTTATAAATCTTTTTCAAAAGGAAATTGACGATTATATTCCTTTTTGAAAAAGGCATATTTGGGGTGCATTCGGTATTTTTGCGCAAGAATTGAGTAGAAGTATAGGTGCGGCTCAACAAATGCCAAAAGTCCGAACGGGGCGACTAATGAAATGATACCAAGAATTATTGCTCCGTTGAAAAATAGAAATATAGCCGCACCTATTCCTACCACATATAAAACCCAACTATGCAAAAGTGTGAGATAGAGGTTATAGACAAATTTCTTGCTGTAAAAATACCAGTTCCAAATTCCGGCAAGAATATTTGCGACGAGAGGAATACCGATTATTTCACTCCACGGCAACGGATTATAGATTGAGTAAATCGCCGTTATCACAAAAGCATAAAGCATTATGTTGCCCGGAAGTTGGAACCAAAGCTCGACTTCCTGCTTCTCGTTCGGGTCTAAGTAAAAATTGTTGAGCGAATAAACTTTCGCATTTGCGCGATTGCTGGCGATTCGCTCAATATCCTGTTCTGGGAATTTCTGGTCGCTCATATTATTTATCTTCGATAGTAAAAGCACCTTTGCTAATACTTTTACCTATCTCCGTAATTTTATAAAAATTTGAAACCACAACATATCCCAAAAAGACAAAAATTATTGCCTTTAGGATAACAATACTTGAAAATCCATCGGCAAGATTTTTGAGCGACCAGAAACCGCTCACGAAAACAACATAACTTCCGAACGCCCAAGGTATAAGACCGCCAAAAGCGAGAAACATCGCAAGGAAACTTTTCTTTCTTTTTACCCCGTTCGTCAATTCATTGATTATGTATCCCATAATTGCCGCACCGGACAAAAGGCAACCGATCAAAAGGAAAAAATAGTCGCTTTGATTTCCAATTCGCACCAACTGCACAATGGAGTATATGAGAATGACGGCAAGCGCGGTGATTGCTTTCCCGCCCAATTTAGAAAATTCTCCTTGTATTTGAGATACCGAGATTTCCATTTTTTCTTGATTCTCCGTGGTCATATTTTTGTGTCAGATTAAAGTTTCCCCGCACGCATTTCTTTTCTAATTAGTGCGTTAAATGAAGATGAGGACTCCATTTCTCTTTTATATTCTTCCGAGTTTTTACCCGCTCTTTTTTGAATATAAATATTTACTCTGTCTTTCATTTCGTATGGCAATGGCCTATCATCTCCACTTGAATGAGTCGTATCATCAGGATTTCCATATACGGGATGTATTTTTATAACAATATCAATTGCCTCATCTGGTGAGGTGGCTATTCCTTTCTCAAGAGCGGCAAGCATACCTGTAGATTTTGCAGCCAAATCTTGCGCTAACATCATGCGGCGTTCCACATCATTTAAATTCCACCACCATCGAACATCTTCATCTCGAACGCCCTCCTCTTTCTTGCGAGGCAATTTTTGGCGGATACTTTCCGCAACTTTTTTGATAGTTAGATTATCTGTATCCGCTTTTCCCAAAATAATGTCGCCCAAATTTTGAGGAAAATCATAAGTTCCTTCTTTTTTGGATTGCTCTATGGCCTGATCGAGCATGTCTTCTGTTAGCTTTTTCGCTTCAGAAGATGAAACACCACTCATGCTCAACATTTGAGAATACGTATCTAGCATGGCTTTCTCAATATCGTTGTATTTTGAAAAGTTAAAAAATCCCATAATTTTATTTAATTAAATCATCAACGCTCACATCAAGGGCTTTCGCAACCTTTTTGAGCGTGTCTAATGTCGGGTTTTCATTTTCTCCCGATTCCATTTTAATAAGCGTATTGTTGGCGACATCGGCCAATCTCGCCAACTTCTCTTGCGAAAGCCCTTTGGTCTTGCGTAGTCGTTCTATATTTTTTGCTAAATTTTGGTTGTTTGACATATTACCAGTAAGGTATTAACATTATATTGAAGTATCTACTTCGCTGTTGATATTATGATGTTACACCAAAATTTCAAACAAATCAATATGAAGGATTTTTTTGTGGCGACGGATTTTCCGAAAACCCCCAGTCCGAAACCCGCCCGCATTCCTCCCCAGACCCCTCCTGCGGGCGGGACAGAAGCCGAGGCAGGGCGAATCCATTCCCCCAGACAAATGTTTCGCCCTGCCGAGTCCGCATTAGTTTTCAGGGTTCTCCGCAAAATGGGTTCTGACTTTTTCAAACAAACACCACCAGTTCAGATTTGCCGAAGAAGTTGCCTCGGGGCTTCGCCCCTCGGCACTAGTTTCCGCCAAGAAATTCCAGGGGGTTTTGAATTCCGCCGAAAGAATTCCCGCCGAAAGTCGGCGGTTCCCAAACGAAGTTTGGATTGCGCCAAAGGCGCAAGAGCCGATGAGGAGAGATTTTTAGAAATTGTCGGTGTAAGTGCAATGCCTTTATCAATTTAATTCCCGAAGCTATGATCAAATATTTTATATATTGTCGTAAATCATCAGAGGACGAAGAACGCCAAGTTTTAAGTATTGAGGCACAATTAACAGAGCTTCGGGAATTCGCCAAGCAAAATAATCTTTTCGTTGAAAAAGAATTCTACGAGAGCAAGACCGCCAAAGAGCCGGGCAGAGTAGTTTTCAACGAAATGCTTGGCGAAATTGAAAAAGGCGTTGCACAGGGAATTTTAGCGTGGAATCCCGACCGTCTAGCTCGCAACTCGATTGACGGTGGCAGAGTAATTTATTTGGTGGATACGCAAAAGATTGTTGCGCTAAAATTCCCTACTTTCTGGTTCGAGGCGACACCCCAAGGAAAATTTATGTTGAGTGTCGCCTTCGGACAAGCAAAGTATTACACCGACAATTTAAGAGAAAACATTTTGCGTGGTATTCGCCAAAAAATACGCCGTGGTGAATTATCGGCAAAAGCCCCTATCGGATATTTCAACGAACCTCGTTTGCGGACGATTGAGCCGGATAGAAAAACTTTTGGCAAAGTAAAAGAAGCATTAGGGGCTTTTGCTTCGGGGCAATACACGCTCACGGCTATTCAGCGCAAAATGTTTTCTCTTGGCTTGGTTGGCAAGACGGGCAAACCTTTGCACCTCGCCAGTATTGAACATATTTTGAAAAATCCCTTTTACTACGGACACTTTCAATATCGTGGCGAGGTGCATCAAGGTTCGCATAAGCCAATGATTGCAAAGAAACTTTTTGACGAGATACAAAAGGCACTTGTTCAAAATGGGAAGCCCCGCAAAAAGCGAGGACCAAAGAATTTTCAGTTTTTAGGTTTTGCTACTTGTGGGGTTTGCGGATATGCCATTACTGCTGAACGGCACATCAAAAAAAGTGGTTTGAAATTTATTTACTATCGTTGCACCCACAAGAGCAAAACTATTCAATGCACTGAAAATCGCTTTTTGCGGGAAGAAATTTTAACTGAACAAGTGAAAAATCTTTGTCAAAAAGTTTCTTTGCCCGATGAGTGGCGGGGAAAGGTTTTTGCAAAAATGGAAAAAGAGGAAAAAAAAAACCCCCC